>ERZ773060.7-NODE-7-length-231993-cov-14.1549_pt1 | contig 231993 bp, 180 predicted proteins | sample MGYA00580628_ERZ773060 | MGnify/ENA primary metagenome ERZ773060 (study PRJEB29015, sample SAMEA2738019) | human oral metagenome | biome: human oral; feature: human-associated habitat; material: dental | place: China | collected 2045 ... | reverse complement strand
TGTCGTCATCCCCGCTCATGCGGGGATGACGACAGCCCGAAAGTCAAAGCTGCGGAAGAGTTGGAAGACGAAGAACTAAAACAACTAGAGGAAGCTTCGGTCGACCAGCTCAGCAACGACGTTTCTCTTGACCGAAAGGACGAGAAAAAAGCTTCCGAGCTGGACAAGCGTGAAAATGAGCGCCTTCAGCAGGCACACGACATGCGCGAAAAGTTCTTCAAATGGGGGCTGAAAGTCACTTCTGCCTGTATCGCAACGTCCTGCGGATTGGCCGCTGTGCTCACTTGCCAGCATGAGCTCACTACGGGGATAGCGACCGCTTTCATCACCAGATTGACTGTGGAGGTCATCGGCGTCACAGCGATCATCGCCAAGTACCTTTTCCCCAACGGGGGCAAGACGGAAAAAGACTAGTCAGCGTTTCTGAGGCGTTTGCAAGGGGCGCATTCGAGGTCGCCGCGGCGGGTGAGGGTGATGTTCTCGGCCGTCAGGAGGTGGCCGTTTGGGCAGGTTGTGGGCGTGCCGACCGCGGCGCGGTTGAGTTTGTAGGCGGTGCTGGTGATGGGTTGGATGTGGGCGGGGTTGACGCATTGTTGGCGCCCGCAGGCGGCGCGCAGGTGGGCGATTTCCTTGTCGATGGGCCCGTAGACGAGGGTGTAGACGTGTCTGCGCGCCGAGCGCCAGCGCCCGTCGACCCAAATCCGGGGCGTGCCTGAGGCGGTCAGAACGTCCCATGTCCAACACCCGTCGCGGGTGACGGTCAGGTGCCGCCGGACAGTGTCGGGCAGTCGGGAAAGGATGAACATGCCCGCCTCCTGGCGTGCAGGGGACGACGTCGTCCCCTGCACGGGTTTGATGTGTTTATTGGGCGTCGATCGCGTCCATCTGCTTGCGCAGGGCCCCGATCAGGGCGCCGAAGCCCGGCCGGTCCTCGCCCGGGCGCTCGTCTGGCAGACGGGCGGCGATCTGCTGGACTGCGTCATCGACCAGGGCCCGCAGTCCCGCCGTGTCCAGGGGCATGCCGGCGAGGTAGTCCTCGACGATCGGGGCGAGGGCGTCGTTGACGCGGCGGGTCTCGGCGGCCTTCCATTCCGGGGACGGGCGCGGAGCGCGTGTCAGGGTCGCCCGCACGACCCCGAGGGCCCCGACGATGCGAAAGGCCAGGGCCTCGACGTCGGCCAGCGCCTCGCGCCGCCGGGCCAGTCCGTGCACGGCCAGGGCAAGCTCGTCGTCGACGACGTCGATGACGACCGCTGCCTGGGTTCCCAGGATCAGGCCGACTCGGTCAAGGCGGACGCGGTCGGCTGTGATGCGCCCGTCGAGCAGGCGCGCCAGTCCGACCGGGGCCGGCCCTCCCCGGTCGGCGAGCATATCCCAGACCGGCGCCGGGGCGGACCTGAGCGCAACAGTCTTTTTCGCGGCCGCGGACGCCTTCCACAGTCCGTGGGGCTCGAGTCCGATTAAGGCGTCCCCGGCGAAGTCGACACGGTCGCCGTTGGCCAGCATCGCCCCCGTCACCTCCGTGCCGTCCTCGTTCCAATACAGGCGGAGTCGGCGCGAGGGCCACACCAGCAGCCGCCCGCGCACGCTCGGCGAGCCTTTCCACGGCTGGCGGGGAAGGTCTTTAGGGTCTTCCCACATGGGCCGGTCCATCGACGATGTCCACGACCCGTCGGGAAGGTTCCAGCGGATCGTCTCGGCCAAGGACGGCCCGTGGACGAGCGCGGTGTGCACCCCGGCCAGAAGGGCCGGGCCGATGGGCATCGTCTTGCCCCGGACCGTGGACGGGTCGCCTGCGATCCCGACCCGGATCCCGGCCGGGTCAAACAGCATCCGTGCCAGCATCGCCCGCACCGCCTCCGCGCCTGTCATCGACGTCGGCTCCAGCCACCACATCGACGTCGGCGCCAGCCGGTCTAGGCCCACATTGCCCGCCGACGACGCGGGAGCGATGTCGTACTGACAGAACGCGTCGGCGGCGAACGCCGCCCGCTGCGCCCGCGCATACGAAACGGCCGCCCCGGCGTTGACGCCGGACTCGAACGTCGAGCCGGACCGCCAGGCGATAGCGATCAGCAGCCGCTCAAGCGCCCGCCGCTCCAGCGGCGAGGCCGGCACGAGACGCTCGACCTCGCCAGCGCGGGCGAAGACCTCCGCCAGGCCCATAAGAGCCTGCCTCCCGTCTCGCAGGCGAACGGGAATCCACCCATCGTCGACTAGGTCCATCATCGTCCGATCCACCTGTAGATCGTCTGCCGGGTCACCCCGGCTTTGTCGGCCAGACGGACGATCGGCTCGCCCGTCTGTTCGGCAGCTATCAGTGTCCCGACCATGCAGTCTTTGGCCTCCTCGGCCTTGCGCAGCGCCGCCTGGTAGGCGGCGATCGCCTCGGAGACCGACACGTCCCCGAGAACCCACTGGGCCGCCCCGGACCCGGCCGTCTGACGTCCCGGAGTCGGCTCGACCACCCCGTCCTCGCCCTCAAGGTCGGGATAGACTTCCTTGATGCGCTCCCAGGCGGCGACAATCGCCGCGACGGCCTCCTCGGAGGCCTCCGCCCCGAGCGGGCCGAGCCAGGCCCGCACCTCTTTTTCAGGAGTCATACCCTCAGGATGAAAATCAATGTTCATGGCACGTCCTTCCTCTCGATCGCCACACCCTAAGTGTATGACAATCATACACAAATGTCAAACAGTCATACAGACCCACTTTAAGCCACGGCGCAATCGGCTTCCCTTTCCCGAAAAGGCCGTGTTAAACTTACGAGCGAATTGGCCATCTGGGAATCAGTAAACCCGGCCTTTTCCTTCGGCCCCCGACCGTCCACACGGACACGGGGGCCGCTCCCATAAAGCGGCTTCGCCCGCGCGCAAATGAGTTGCATGCACACGCCAAATGTACATAGAATATATACATCGGGTGGTGTTCGCCCGATGGGAGAAAGGAAAAGACCAATGGGAAAAACCGCAGGCGAGATGCTCGACCAACTGTGGCCCAGAGTCACCGCCTATATCAAACAAATCGACCCCAAAAGAGGCGTTCGATTCGACACTTTCGCTTCATGGCTCTTCTGGGAGTCCATGGAAATAGAGACTGGCTGGGACGGCGGCGCAGGCGCAATGCTTGCAAAGATCGCCAAAATGCGGCTCAGGCATGAAGGTTTGATCCAGACCCGCCAAGGGCGCTTCGGCCCCGTCCTTGTGCCGATGACGGGCGGGACAGCGGGGTGAGACCGGCAAAAAGCGAGTTGGTCGCACTCGCCGTCGGCGCCCACGACAAGGCATTGGGCCTTCAGAAGGCCTTGGCTGACGCGGCCCGTCGCCGCGACGCCGCCGTTGCGGCGGCCGTCGACGCCGGAGTGTCCGTCGCTTCCCTCGCTGCCCGTCTCGGCGTCAATCGTCAGCGCGTGTATGCGATGATCCGCGCAGCAAAAAGCGACGCTGAGTAAAAGCGGCAGCAATAGCGTGGGCCCCTCCCAAACTGGGAGGGGCCCACGCTATTGCTGTCTAGTTTTGTTCGATTGCCGTTATCGTCCATGCGGATCCGTGTTTTTCGAGTGTGAGGATCCATTGCGTCTTGACGTCGGGTCCGATGCGGCGGTGGCCGTCGGGGCCGGTGGGTGCGGCGTTTGTTTGTCGTGCGAGGGAGACGGCGCCTGAGGCGTAGTCGGGGGCTTGCTGTAGGTCGATGCGCTCGACTGTTGCGGGGGTCCAGGCGTTGGCTTTCGACCAAGTGTTCCATGCGGCGTCGGTGCGGGTCTGGGCGCCGGCGTCAGGCACAAGCGCGGGGTCGAGCCATGTCCGTGCGCGGCGGACCGCGTCCAGCGGGGAGGCGTCCGAGCGCGTGTCGTGGCAGGCCATCACAGCTGCGGCGGCGTCGGCGACCGCGTCGGCGTCCGAGGAGTCGACTCCTGTGGGTGTGCGGCACCGGGAGATTGCCGGCGAGGTCGGCGAGGGAACCTCGTCTTGGGGGACGGGCGTGGCTTTCTCGGACGTCGAGCAGGCGCCCGCCAGCAGAGCGGCGGCAATCGCCGCCGCAGCCGTTCTCGACTTCATGGTCATCCTTTCGTCACCCGCACGCCCTGCGGCAGCAGGGCGTCGGTTTTAGCGTAGTAGGACAGGGGCCTTTCGCCGACCCCGCCTCCTGGGATGGCGTCGACGATTTTGCCGTTGCCGGTGTAGATGGCCACGTGCGTGACCTTGTCGACGCTGGCTGGCGTGTTCTTGGCTTGGAAAAACACAATGTCGCCGGGCTTGAGAGACTCGAGTGTGGCGGGCACGTAGGCCCCGCCGTATTCTTTCGCCCGGGTGAGCATGGCGTTCTCGCATTTGCGGTCCGCGGCCGCGGCGCCGGGAACCGACATCGGCAGATCGATCCCGAGTGTGTTTTTGAACGCTGCCTGCACGAGGGTGCAGCAGTCGTAGCATGAGCCGGTCTTGCATCCTGGCCTGCGGTAGGGCGTGCCGGCATGTGCGAGGGCCCACTGGGCCGGGGCAGGCGACCCCGATCCGGCCTCCTGCGTGTCTGTCGTCGTCGGCGCGTACGTCGTCGATGCCAGCCGCTTGATCTTCTCAACATATTTCTTGGTTTCGGGGTAAGGAGGTATCCCCTTGTATTTTTGGACCGCGCCCGGGCCGGCGTTGTAGGCCGCCAGGGCCAGATCGACGACGTCCCCGTCTTGTTTACCGGTTTGCTGGGAGGCGTGGGCCAGGACGTTCTGTCCGTGGTAGACGCCGGACCAGCCCCGGTATTTCGCGCCGGGGCCGGTGTAGTCCTTGATGGCGATGACTCCGACGGCGCCTCCGGGGCCGACCGAGGTGGAGACGACTTTTCCGCCCCCGATCGACAGGGCAATATGATCGAACGAGGCGTTGTCGCCCCCGATGAGGTCCCAGTAAACGGGCACGCCCGCCGGAGGGTTCATATCCCCGGGGTGTTTGTCGCCGGCGGCCTGCCAGGCGGCGTTCGCCGACTCATACCTGCCGGGAAATCCGAAGGCCTCACGGACGAACTGTTCGCACTTGCCCTTGTAGCCCTTCTGGCCGACTTTGGCCATAGCCTTGCGGACCACCGGCGAAGACCCGCCCCCGCCCTTGGCCAGCCCGGCGACGGCGGCGACGTTCGAACACATCAAGTTCCCTTGCGACCATATCGCGTCGGCAGGGTTTCCGATGTCGGCTTTTCCGTCCCCGTCCCCGTCCATTCCCGCCGTTTTCCACGTCGACGGGATGAACTGAGCGATGCCCTGTGCGCCGGCCGACGAGCGGGCTTTCGGGTTCCATCCCGATTCGGCGTCGATCTGCGCGGCGATGATCGACGGGGTGATTTCCGGGCAGATCGAGCCCGCCCGTTTGACCGCCTCCACATACTGGGGAGGAACATTAGCTGGGGTGCCTTGGCTGATCTCCTCGGCATGGGGCTTCTTCCCGTCGGCGCCGCCACCGGAGAACAACAAGATCCCCATAGGCAGCGCGGCGACCGCCAACGCCGCCGCGCCCACAGTCCGCTTGCTCACCTGCCCCTCCCACGCGCCTGAGCCTGGTCTTGCTGCGCGGCCCTTGGCGGGCGGTGACCGCCGCCCGCACGCCCGGCCGTCGGCGCCGCCTCGTCGATCGGCGGAAACGTCGTCGCAATGATGTCCTTGATCCTCGCCGGGTTGAACCCTCCATAGGGTTCTTGCCCGGCGACCTCGACCACCGGAGCCTGACGTATGCCCTGCTCGACGAACTCGGCGCGCTCGGGCTCGGCCTCGGCCAAATCGACGACCATATACGCCAGCCCTGCCTTGTCGAACTGCCGCCGCGTCATCTGACACGCCGGACAGCGGTCCTTGGTGAAAACCGTCAGGCGCCCGGGTTCAGCCCTCCACGCCTGTTGCAGCTCTGCCACGGACTCATCGAAGGTGTCGGCCGATTCTCCCGGCACGCCGCCGAGGCGATACCCAAATGCGGGACTGTCGCCGTCCGACTGAACGGCTTCGAGCCCCGTGCCCTGAACATCGGCGACAACCACGCGGCCTTCCTCGCCGTGCCAGGCCGTATGCAGCCCGTCGACGTTTTGCAGCAGCTGCGCAAGACGATCTTGCATCCGCGCCGCCGCTTCCGTCGCCCACACCGGCATTTCCTCGTTCATCACATCCCCTTTCATCGGTTTCCCGAAATGTGACAAACCCCCGGCACAACAAGTGTGCACATGAAACGACAAAAAGGGGTGGGTCTAGAAGACGTCTTCTAGACCCACCCCTTTTGCCTTAGGCAATCCGTGGAAGGCTCTCAGCGTCTGGATCGATCCCCCAAACCCAGAGAAAAATTGTTGATCGCCCCCAGTGTCCCCAAAAGCAAACCGATCATGACGCTGATCTTGATCCCCTTCCACAAAAACCGGCCATAAGCCCGCAAACCTCGCACGAGCATGCGGAAAACCCATCGGACGGCAGCGAGAATCGCGATTGCCGCGGCCCTGAAGCGTTCTCGGACATTCACAAAACATCCCTCCTTACCGGCAAGTTTATCGACTCTCTCCGGCAGTCGCAGACGTTTCCGAAGAATACGGTGACTCTGCCCCTTCGATCACTCGGTCGCCGCTCACGGGAACGAACCGGTCCTTGTTTACCGAAACGACTTCGGGAATAATAGGAGGTGGCTACTCACACAACATATCCGAGTAGCCACCTGTGGGCCGTCACTTAAGCAGTGCAATAAGCACCGCCAATGTGGCGGTGGCAAGGGCAAAAGCCTGGAGCTGCGCTATCTTGAGAACGGTGCGCAGTGTCCGGGCTTTTTCCTCGCCCGACGAGGATCGTTTCTTCCCCATCGTCCCCACCTCCTTCCTGAACTCGAAACCTCGGCATCGGGAATGAATGTGAAAGGTTCGGTCCAGCTTGAAGAAGCCATGGTCTAGTCTACCCGCCAGAGCTATGGATTATCGCAGAAATGCTGAGTTGACGCCTCGCGCCGACAGTTCAGTTTTTACATAATGATTGCAAGGGAGTCTAGAGCGGATCTTTGTTGTCGTTCTAGGACTTTTAGATAGCGTCCCGTCGTTGCGAGGGATGAGTGGCGCATGAGGGTTTGAACGATGCGGCTATCGACTCCTTGTTCCAGGAGTGATGTGGCGAAGTAGTGTCGAAGTTGGTGTGCGGTCACGTCTAAACCGAGGCGATCGAACGCGCGGGATATGACGGCGCTGACGGAATTGCCGGTCACGTGCCCGTCAATATTAATGGGTGAGGGAAACCAATATCCGGTTGATGGATAGTGGATACTTTCAGCGAGGATTTCTCTGTGTGCGGGGAGGATGTCGTCGCGTCCTCCTTTGCCTAGAATTCGGATCTTCTCGCTCGTTTGGTCGAGGCATTCACCGCGGAAAGCAGCTATCTCCGATACGCGCATTCCTGCATAGACTGCGAGAATGATTTTGGTGCGCGTTGTTCTCCAAATGCCAGATTTGAGCACTCGTCTGATGTGTTCTCGGGAAGCAGGTTTGGGGAGCCCCGAAGGTGTGCGGGGCCTTCCGATTTTTGCTGTTGGGTTGGTGTCGAGCAGTTCTCGTTCTTCAAGCCAGGTAAACCAGACTCGCAGGGTAGACCAGTAATGCTCGCGACTTGTTTGGGCGATGTTGCGTGAGAGCCAGACGATGACGTTGTCTTCCGTGGCCGATGCAGGATCGATGTCGAGTGCTCGAGCGAAAGAGGTGAGAATCCGTTGCCGATCGGCGATCGTTCTCTCGGACAACCCTCTTCCTCGCATGGTTGCGATCCAAAGTTCCAGAAGTGATTCGTATTCCATTCAAATCCTTAGTCTCGTCAACGTGAATGGGGGCAATGACGTCATTGCCCCCATTCATTGATGGTTGGGAAGTGTCGATCTTAGGTTTTGAACGGAGCACCCTTCCTCAGATGTCCACGCCCAAGGGGCTCGACGTTCGTAGTCTTTTCAATTGCAGAGGTTTCTGCAAGAACGAGGGCGGCGATCCATTGGGATAGCGACGGGGGGCGCTGTGCGGCGGGAAGAGCGGCGTAGGCTCCTCTGACACGCGCGATTTGATCGATGTCCATGTAGACCGCGATTTTTCCTCTCCTAGGGCGAGAGGACTGTCGTGCGGGTTGATTGTCGGCGGCGATGATCGGATCTGCGCTCCGCCTCTTAGACATCGCAGCGCTGACTAGGTTCGCTGGGACGTTGAGAGAGCGGGTCATCCTCGCCCTCCTAGCAATGTTTGGGCCAGAACGTCGAAGAGGTCAACGAGTTCGTTTGTCCCTGGGATCAGGTCGACGGGGAGACTGTCGGAGGCTCCTCTGGCGAGGGCTTCTCGTTCGGGAATGTCGACATCGAGGACAAGGTCCCGGTAAATTTCGCGAATCTGGGATATCCACTGAACCTGGTCTTTGCGGCCCTTTCTAAACCGGTTGATGAGAATTCCGGCAGGTAGGAGGGGCGGGTTGTAGTAGGCTTTGACGTTGGCGATCGTCTGGAGGGCCTGGGCGAGCGCTTGTGCAGACTCGACCCGTGGCTCGGTGACTAGAAGCACTTGCTTCGCGGCCACAAGCGCGTTGGCAGTCAGCACGCCGAGCGCCGGCGGGCAGTCGATGACAATGTCGTCATAGTCGTCTTTTACTTCCGTGAGAATGCGCCGTAGTCGCATTTCACGTCCAATTGTTGAGTCGGACTCGCCGTCGGCCAATGCTCTTTCTGCTGCTAAGCAAGCAATCGGTCCCCAAGCACTGCTTGCAGGAAGCACCGTCTGGAGGATCGTTTGCCGGCTGGGTGGTTCAGGTGTCAAAAGATCATAGACAGTCGGCATTTGACCGTCCCGCTCGACACCAAGAATCGACGTGGCACTGGCTTGAGGGTCCATGTCCACAAGCAATACGGAGCGGTCGTTCAGGGTTAGATGGCGGGCAAGTTCGGTGGCGATGGCTGTTTTACCGACGCCCCCCTTCTGATTGCATATCGAGATGATCATATTATCTCTTTCGTTGTGAGAATACCGTCAATAGCGGTATTGGGGTTTGTGATGGTATTACCGTTATTGGATCTAATAGGGGTAAAAGGGTCATTGACCCTACAAAAAAGTAGGCCTACGCGCAGAGAATGTGCACGTAGGCCTACGAGGCGATTAATGAAGACAAGCACAAGCGGCGGGCGCGATATGCGTCAATGTTAAGGACAAGAGCATCTGACTTGGGATCAGAAGGTTGGGGGTTCGAGTCCCTTTGAGCGCGCCGAGGCTCCGCACTGGTCGACGCGATCCCGGTGCGGAGTTTTCGCTAACTTGAGTTTTAAGGCTGCTAAGCTCGCACACCAGCTGGGTTCGACCGATCAAACCGTCCCGTCGACAAGCACGAGGCCTTCAGCGCTCCCGTCTATGCAGAATCCAAGCTGGCGGAAACGCTTGAGTTTTCCAACAGCTTTTCGGGCGAACACTTCAGGCTCTAGAATGCCGATCGCGTGGATTCAGCGTGTGACGCGCGGCGAGGGGTCCTCGGGAATCTTCGGATGATTCGGATCCGGATTGTCGCGAGTGAACGTCGACCAGTTGGGCGTCGGCAGGGATATCGACGGCGTCGGAACGGATATACGGGAAGGCGAGGGGATCGAGGGCATTGGCACGGGGCTCGGGGCGCAGCGCGGCAGGCCGCTTCCAGGGCGCGTCGAGCAGGCCGACGGCGCCCTCGTGCCTCCTTCCGACGGCGCCGTGGCGGTCGTCGTCGACTGGCTGGGGCTCGGATCCTCAGAACCGCAGGAGGCAAGGCCGCCCATCCCCATCGCTCCGGCGGTGAGCACGACGCAAAACATAGCCGGAGAGACGAAAGAACGGGTTCCGCGCGTATGCATACAGGCAATGTACCCCAAATAAAAGGGAAACAGAAACCAAACACGTAACGCGCGCATTGGCGGAACCAAGGGTTTGCGGGCGCTTCAGCCAAGGCTTTTCGACCCGTGTTTCCGACACTCTGGCCGACGGCTCCGTCGACAGCCGTCCGCACCCGCGTTCGCAAAACTCAGGCCGCGGCGCGTCTGCTCTTGAGGAAGCCCCGCAGCCCGCGCGGCGAGGCGAGCCACACCGCGAAGAAGAGAAAGCCGCCGGTCGCCACGACAGTCGCCCCCGACGCCGTGTCGAACCAGTAGGAAACGTAGACGCCCACAATCGTCGACGCCACCGAAAGCGCCGGGGCGATGAGCAGCATCTTCGAGAATCTCTGGGTGATGAGCAGCGCCGTCGCCCCGGGCGTGATCAAAAGCGTCACGATGAGAACCGCGCCGACCGCCTGCATCGCCGTCACCACAGTCATCGCCAGGCATACGAGCAGCAGCGCTCCCATGCGCCACGCCGGGAGGCCGATGGCCTGCAGGTGCACTGGGTCGAAGGCGTAGGCGGTGAGGTCCTTGCGTTTGAGAAGCAAGACGATTCCGGCCAACGGCCCCAGGATGAGCACCTGCCACATGTCCGCCTGCGTGATCCCCAGCAGATCGCCGAAGAGCACGTGGGAAAGATTGATGTTCGAGGGATTTTTCGACACGAGCACGAGGCCTATGGCGAAGAGCGTCGTGAAGACGATGCCCATGCTCGCGTCCGATTTGAGGTGGGACGTCTGCCTTACGGCGAAGATGAGGCCGACGACGAGGAGCGCGGCCGCGAGCGCGCCGACGGAATACGGAATCCCGAGCATGTGGGCGACGACGACTCCGGGCAGAACCGCGTGCGAGAGCGCGTCGCCCATAAGAGACCAGCCGACGAGGACGATCCAGCAGCTGATGATCGCGCACACGGCTCCGGCTATCGCGGTGACGACGATTCCGCGGACCATGAACTCGTAGGTCCACATGCGCCCGAAAGTCTCCCACAGATCAGGCATCGCCCTTCTCCTTTCCGTGCGGGGCGTCGACCGAAGCGTCCGGATTTGCCGCTCCGTCGGCTTGAGCGGCGCCGCGCTCGCGGGCCCGAACGCCGGTCACGCCGAAGGCTCGGCCGAGGTTCTCCGGGCGCAGGGCGTCCTCGACGTCGCCTTGGAAGACGACCTCGCGCAGGAGCAGGAGAGCCTCGTCGCACAGCTCGGACATCCCGTCAAGGTCGTGCGTGGCGACCAGCACCGCTGCGCCGCCGGCGGCCAGATTGCGCACGAGCGAGACGATCGCCTCCTCGCTCGGCTTATCGACGCCGGCGAAGGGCTCGTCCATGAGCAGCAGCCTCGCGCCCTGGGCGATGGCACGCGCGATGAAGACCCTTTTGCGCTGGCCTCCCGACAGCGCGCCGATTTGCCGGTCGCGCAGTTCCGGCACACCGACCATGTCGAGGGCTCGGTCGACCGCTTCGACGTCGTCGGGGCGAGGGCGCCTCGTCCATCTCATTCGCCCGTAACGGCCCATCATGACGACGTCGGCCACGCTCAGCGGGAAGTCCCAGTCGACTCCCTCGTTCTGGGGGACGTAGCCGACCAAGCCGTCCTTGCGGGCCGAACGCGCGGACTCTCCGTACACGGAGACGTCCCCGGTCGAGCGAACCGTTCCGACGACCGCTTTGATGAGCGTCGATTTCCCGGAGCCGTTCATTCCGACGACGCCGCACACGCGCCCGGGACAGAGCGAGAAGGTCACGCCCGTCAAAGCCTTGACGGGCCCATACGAAACGCGAAGGCCTTCGACCGACAGCGCGGCCTCCATTCGCCTTCGCGGTTCGATTTCGCTGCGTCGCCTCATGCGGACCCGCCGGCCAGCCCGGAGGCGATCGTCTTCGTGTCGTACTCGAGGAGGTCCAGGTATGTGGGCGCCGGGCCTTTCGCGTCCGTGAGCGAGTCGACATAGAGCGTTCCGCCGTATTTGGCGCCGGTCGCCTGGACGACGGCGTCCATCTTGCCTTCGACCGTCGATTCACAGAAAACTGCGGGAATGCGGTTCTTCTTCACAGTGTCTTGAACGGCCGCAACGCGTTTGGGGGTCATCGCGCCCTCGGCGTTGACGCCCCAGAGGTAATGCTCGGCGAGCCCGTAGTCCCTGGTCAGGTAGCTGAACGCCCCCTCGCACGTCACAAGCGCCCGCTGCTCCTGCGGAACCGAGGCGAGCTTCTTCTGCATGTCGCTCGCGATCGCGTCGAGCTTGGCTTTGTATGCCTTTCCGTTGGCCTTGAACTCCTTCGCATGCGACGGGTCGAGCTTGGAGAAGGAAGCGACCATGTTGTCGACGTAGACCTTTGCGTTTTTCGGGCTCATCCACGCGTGGGGGTTGGGCTCGCCCTTGTGATCGCCTTCGGTTATGGGAATGGGCGCCACCCCTTTGGAGGCGACGACGGTCTCGGCTCCGGATTGCGAGGTGAATTTCTCAAACCACCGCTCCAGGCCCAGCCCGTTTTGGATGACGAGGTCGGCGTCGGCGCCGCGCCTGATGTCCTCCGGGCTCGGTTGGTAATCGTGTATTTCCTCGCCGGGCGAGGTGATGGATTCGACGCGCAGTCGATCGCCGGCGATCGACTTGGCCATGTCCTTCATGACGGTGAAGGTGGTGAGCACCAAAGGGCGGGAATCCGAAGAAGGCCGCGCACTGCACGCCGCCAAGGCGAGCGCCGCAGCCAGAACGGCGGCTACGCCCGCGAGTCGACGAGCGGGTTTCCTGAACCCGCGATATTTCATCATGAATCACATGATATTTCGGTAGACCGAAAACTAGTGGGCCACAGGTCCTATTGAGAATCGATCTCAAATTAGTTGCAAGAGGCTGAAAAGGACGGCGGCCCAGGCGCTCCGCAAACAGAGGGCCCGAACGAAACGCCCTCGAGCCCCGCGTCAGGAGCGATCTCGCGCGATCGAGGAGCCGCGACAGCCGGCACGACGAGAAGCACTCCCCTCGCCGTGCCGATCGGTCCGCTGAGCGGAAGACGAGTCAGCGCCCCTTCCGACGCCTGGCAACCACGATAAGCACGCCGATCACGGTGAGTATGACGGCTGCGGCCACCTGGTGGCCCACGCTGGCGCCTGCTCTGGCCAGGGGCGCCTTGCGCGGCGTCGCCGTCAAGGGCCCCTCCGCGCCGTTCCTTCCGTCGCCGGGGGCCTCGCCCCCGCGGTTCATCCCGTCGCGGTTAGAGCCTCCGTGGTTTGCGCCGTCACGGTTCGAGCCGTCACGCCGTGGGTCCGCCGAATCGGCGGAGGGCGCAGGGCCGTTCGTCTGATCAGAGGCCGTCGGACCGGGCGAGACTGCGCTGGGCGAGGCTGCGCTGGGCGAAGCTGCGCTGGGCGAGGCAGGGCCCGTCGAGGAGCTCGAGGCGCTTGGCGTCGGGCTCGACGTCGTGGGAGACGGCGTGGCGGGACTCGACGTCGAGGGAGTCGGCGAACTCGTCGGAGCAGCCGTCGGGCTCGTCGGCGTCGGCTGTGTCGGAGCAGCCGTCGGGCTCGTGGGCTCCGGCGACGTCGGCTCGGCGCTTGGCGAAGGGCTCGGCGAAGGCGTCGGCTTGGGGGCGGGCTTCACGGTCACCGTCGCGGAGGCGGCGTCGTCCTCGGAGGCGACGCCGTTGCCGGGAGTCGAATCGACGTCCTTCTGATCGGCGGCTGCGATCTCCGCGCTGTTGACGAGGTCGCCCTCTCCCGTGGTCCGCGCGACAATGGAGATTTCGGCGGACTTCCCGGGCGCCAGGGTTCCGACGTCCCACAGGCCCGTGGCAGAGTCATAGGGGCGGTCTGCGGATACGAATGTCAGACCCTTGGGAAGGCGGTCTTCCACCTTCACGCCGGTCGCGGTTCCGGGTCCGCGGTTGGCCGCCTCGAGCCTGTAGACGACCTCGTCGCCCGATTTGCGCGCGGACTCGCCCACAACCTTTTTCGTCAGGCTGAGGTCGATGGGGACGGCGAAGCCGAAGTTGTGCCTCAGATTCTCCATTTCGCCGGGTGCGAGGGTCAGCCGCGACTTCAGGATGAACGTCCCGCCTGAGGAAACGTCGATGGTTTTGTCTCCGGTGAGCGCGCCGCGCTCCGGCTCGAAGGTTTGAAGGCTCACAGCTGCGCCGTCGCCGACGGCGGCGGAGGGCCCGGCGACGTCGCCGAGTGCAACCGAATACTCGCCGGGGAAGAGCCTGTCCACTCTGTATTCGCCGTTGGCGTCCGTCGTCACGGAGTGCCGACGGTCGTCGTCGGTCCCAAACTTGCCGTCGGGCCCAGCCCACGTGACAGTCACCGCGACGCCGGGGATCCCCGGCTCACCGGGGTCGGCCGCGCCGTTTTGGTTGGAATCGAGCCACACCAGGCTGCCGACGGAGCCCTCGCCCACGAGGCCGAGGTCGATTGAGCCGTTCGATTCGCCCTCGGCCAGCGTCACCGCGGCGTCGGGCCCGTTCGAATCGGCCGAAGGATCGCCCCCGGCGCCCGTCGCCGCAGCGGCCGTTCCGCCGGGAACCTCGAATTTCACGGTGTACGAGCCCGCGGCCAGCTTCTCGAAGGAGTACCGGCCTTTCGCGTCCGTTGTGACGGGCGTGACCTCGGCGCCCAGGACGTCGCGCGCGGGCTGGCCCGAGGCATCCACGAGCGTGACTTTCACACCTTCTGCCCCCGGCTCGTCGGCGCCCTGCACGCCATTTCCGTCAAGGTCGTACCACACCCGGTCGCCGACCGATGCGGGCCGATAGTACCCGAAGTCGAGCCCCGAAACCGACGGGGCGCCGGGATCGACGGACACGCTCGCCCGCCCGTCTTTCGTCGAATCGGGGTCGCCCGTTGCGACGGCCTTCGCCAGCTCTCCGCCGTCGGCGACGACCACAACCTCGTAGGTTCCGGACGGAACGCGGTTGAAGGAGTAGGAGCCGTCGGCGCCCGTCGTCGCCGTTGCCACGACTGCCCCGTCGCGGTCGCGAAGCTCGACCTTCGTCCCCTCGACTCCCGCTTCGCCGCCGCCCCTGGCGCCGTCGCGATCGGAATCGCGGTAGACGCTGCCGGACACCGACTGGAGCACGTCCAGCGAGGCCTTCGAGCTGTCGTTGGCCGCGTTGTCGTCCTTTTGGTCGAGGGACTCAAGCGATGCGGCGTTCGTCAGCTTCTTTCCCGCCGCGCCGGGCGCGATCTTTGCGCGAACGACGAGGGTCGCAGAGGCTCCAGCGGACAGCGAGCGCGCAGCCTGCCCGTCCGGGAAGAGCGTCCACAGGCCGGTCGCCGCGTCGTAGGAGCCGACCGCCTCGCCCGAAGTGCAAGCCTTTCCTCCCGCGTTCGGGCACAGACGGGTCTCGGAGGAGACGTACTCCAAGCCTTCTGGAAGGAGATCGCGCACCTTGACCGACGTCGCCTCCCCCGAGCCCAGATTCTTGACCGTCACATGGAAGTCGACCTCGTCGCCCACTCCATAGGCTGGCTTTCGCTCGGCTATCGCCTTTTCAACCTCCAGATCGACGGTCGTCTCCAGCCCCACCTTTATGGGCTCGATGGGAAGCAGCCATTTCCCGCCCTTCTCCCGGCCGGCCATGGCCACCGAGTTCCACGCCGTGCCCGAAGCGTCAGTCGGCGCCGCGACGGGGACGATCATCTGGATCGACGCCTTCGGGGCGAGATTCGCGTTCGCGAACTCCGCGCGGACGGCGCGCACATCGGCGAACGACGCCGGCGAGTCGGTCCAGTCGTCGACGCATCCGGCCGGCCCGGCGGCCCTCGCGGCGCCTTGCGCGGTCACCTCGCCGCGGCATGCGTTCTCCGAGGTCGAATACTGGATCTTCACCCGGTCCCGCTGGACGTCAGAGTCCGCCACGGCAACGGGCCCGGCCAGCCTCGGCTGCCACTGGGAGCCTCGGGCGTTCGAGACGGCCGGCCCCACTCCGCGGTCGCCGACGTGGGGAAGGACGTCGTAGACGACGACGTTGTCGAGGTCAACATTGCCCGTATTCGTCACGGTCAGCCTATACTGCGCGGACTTGCCGGGCTCGACGAGGCCGACGGACGGCGCGGCCAGGAAGTCCGCGTCCTTCGACCCCTTGACTTCCTTGGTCACCGACATCGAGGAGGCGTTGATGACGTCGAAATTGGCCGAGCTCTGGCAGAGCATGTCGTCGGTTCGCCCGTTGCCGTTGAGGTCCTGAGAGTCGGCCACGGGGCTGCCCATGGTGGAGTTGCAATAGGTGAGCTCGCCCATCGTGCGTTCCTTGCCAGCGGGAGAGATCTGCGCGTCGTTGGGGTAACGGCCGGCCTTCATCTGCCCGACCTTGCCCTCGAAGACGAACCATCCCCACTGTCCGTTCGACAGTTCCGTCCCCGGGAAGGAAAACTTGACGAGCTGCCTTTTACACCCGGCGGCGTCCGTCTTCCACGTGCCGGAGTCGACCTTCAGGCTCGAGGCGGGAATCGACGTCGTGTTGCGCATGGCCGCCGAGCCTTCGACGTAGGTCATGCCGCAGGGAAGAAGATCCGTGACGACGGGGCTGACGGGGCTGTTCGTCGAATAGTTCGCCACATCCATTCGGAAGGTGACGTTGCCGTTGGGCGCCTGGGGGCTTCCAGAGAAGACCAGCTTGCGCAGATTCAGGAGCGGCCTTTCGTTCGCCACTCGGATCCACGCGCAGGAGGCGTCCCTTGAGAAGGCGATCTCGCGCCCGGAGTCGGTCGTGTACTTCGATCCCGGGGCAAGGCAGTTCTGGACTCGGACCCAGTCCTGCGAGGCCCCGGCCTTGTAGTTGCCGTCTGACAACGCGGCCTGCTCGTAGCCCGCGCCGTCCTCGGTTCTGGGCAGTTCGCTGTTGACCGTTCCCGTGACGAACATTTGAACGTTGGCGCCGCCCGGAAGGGCGCCCGTGAACTCGAGCTTCACAATCCACTCGGTTTCGGAGGAGACAGGCGTCTGCTCCGTCGCGTTGGCGACGAAAGTGCCTGTGTTGCCCAGGTTCGTCGTGTACTTGACCGTAAAGCCGACGTTGTTGACGTCGCGCACGCCCACATTCTTGATCGCAGGCACGGCGCACCCGGTCTCGCCGTCGCTCGGCGTGGCCAGGCGGCAGGGAAGGACGTCGGTCCCCGAGAAATGGAGGGGGACGTTTCCGGCGTTGCGCATGCGGTAGCCCCACGTGGCCTTCGTTCCGCGGTCGAGGACGTTCACCGGCGTGAACTTTTGGAAAGAGCCCTTGGCGCTCTCCGCGCCGAATCCGTGGGAGAAATCGGCGCCGTCCCGGAGTGCGATCGCGTGGTTGCCGTGCATTTTTCCCGTTATTTCGGCGTTGTTGGTCACCTTCGCGTCCGCGCAGGAAGCGGGGTATCGCACGGTCACGGAGAACGTGGAGTCGAAGGCTTCGGCGGCATTGCCCATGTCCCAAACAACCGAGTGGCTCGCCGCGTCGTAGCTGCCCGAGGGCGTTTTGGCGGTGGCCTGCAGATTTCCCGACAGCGAAGACCGCACGTACTGCGCGCACGCCGGAAGGCGGTCGGTGACGACGACGTCGTCCGCGTTGACGTGCCCGACGGCGGGAACGCCGGTGTACTTTCCAGTCGCGTCCATGGCGGCGGCATAGGAGGCACGAAGAGTGTAGGTGACCTCGACCCCCTTGACGGGCGGGACGACGGGCCCGGATTTGAGTATGGACAGGTCGGCCGAGCCGTCGACCGTCGTGGACGCCTTCGCGTTCACCCGCGTCGCGGAGCTTGCGGCAAAGGACGCTTCGGGGGCGATCGTCGCGCCCTTGGGGACGAGCCCGCGCGGCGGTCTGACCGTAATCGTCGCCTGACCAGCGGTGCCGGCAGGCACCGTTCCCAAGTTATAGACGACCTTTCCGTCGGAGTTCCGGGTGGGGGCGACGATCGTCGGAGGGGCGACGACTCCCGTCGTGCTGGTGGCAGCCGCGACGACCGGCGCGACCTCGGAGTTCACCGCCCCATCGGGGTTGGCGAAGCGCGGAACGTCGACCGTCAAAACCGCGCCGTCGCAGTTGGCGTCGGTCGATGCGCAAGAGAACTCGACCGTGTAGACAACGTTGTCGCCGGTCTTGACCGTCTGCGCGCTCGGGGTGAGAGTCACGCGCAAGGTCGGGGCGCCGCCGTCGGCGAAGCTCGCCGACCCCAATCCAAAAATGAGAAGCGCAGCGGTTAAGAAACCGAGAATTCTTCGACGTCCCCTCGATTGGGCATAGGGCGACACGGTGCTCGACATGAAAATCCCTTCCGGCGTCATAGGTGAGAAGCGCACAGATGCACCTCAACCCTACCGTCTGCACCAAGCGGGAGTCACTAGTCGGCTATAGGCCTCAGGGATGATAAAACAGAGTGATTCGCACTAAATCGCTTCGATTTTTGCCAACAAGGTCTCTAAATTCTCGAAACAATGCCCGAGGAAACCCAATTTCGTTGCGACCTCAACGTTTTTCGGGGAGTCATCGACGTACAGCACGTCCTCGGGGGCAAGTTTTCGCCCGGCGGACTGGGACAGCCGCGCGAGGGCGACGGCGAAGATCTCTTCGTCGGGCTTGGCCAGGCGCAGGCGGCACGAGAAGAGAACCGGGTCGAAGAGCTCGTCGATCCAGGGATTGTGCCACCTCGTCCACCCGACGAAGTCGCAGGGTATGTTCGAGAGCATCCCCATTGTCAGGCCGGCGCGGTTGAGGCTGCGCGCAAACGAGATCATCGCCTCGTCTTTGGCGCCCAGCGCGGCAAGGTCGGCGGCGAGGGCTGCCTGCCAATCGATGTCGACGCCTGTTTCTGCGGCGACCCTCGCCCAGTATTCGCGCGAGCCAATCGTCCCCGCGTCGTATTCGACGCGATTCTCCCCACGGTAGGCGGGAAGGAGGACATCCGGCTCAACCCTCACCGTTCTCGCCAGCGTTTCAAATGATGTGCGTGATTGTTCGGATATGAATAATCCGAATAGATCGAATAGAAGCGCGTGCATGTACCCAGATTAATTGACATACAGTTTATTTGCATTAACCGTCCAAGCAGTGCACACAACTTCACTTCTCAGCCGCGTTCCCCAGAGCGGCGACGGATTCGCCGAGCGCTCCGGCGACGTCGGTCAGATCCTCGCCCGCATCGACTTGCGCGAAAGCTTCGAGCAGGAGCGCGCGGGTGAACCCCGCCCACATGCGCGGATTCTCCACTCCCAGCTCCTCCCATTGCTCGCGGAGGAAGCCGTCGGCCATCGCGTGGATGTCAGCGACGTCCTCGGCGACGGCGGCGCGCTCGCCTCCTGCCCCGTCGGATCGGGCGGGGCGTCCGCGAGCGTGCATGAGGCTCATGAGCCAGCCGTGGGACGACTCGTTCGACTGCATGAGGCTGGCGACCGCAAACTGCCGAAGACGGACGACGGGCGGCGCATCGGCGTCGACCTGGGAGAAAACGGCCTCGCGCCACCGGGGGATGTAGCGGGCGAGTGTGAGCAGCCGCAGGTCGTCCACGGAATCGACGTACCGGTAGATCGAATTGCGGGCGATGCCGGCTTCCGCCGCCACGGCCGCGGCCGAAAGGGAGTCGGGGCCCGACTCGCGCAAAAGCCGTTCGGCAGCATCGACGAGCTTCGTCTTGACGATCTCCCTGTGTTGGCGCACGGTGGGCGCGCTGATCTTCGGCACTGCCATCCCCCTTGGATCACTGCTTCGAGCATAATCGCCGCCCGTCCGAATCGCACGCGGCGGCCCCGCCGCGGAAACGACGAGGCCCGGGAGGTCACGCATCCCTCCCGGGCCTCGCGGTGCACGCAAACGCGCACGCGTCAGACTTCACGCACATCGGAGGGGAAGGAGACGTTCCCGACCCGAATGCCTGACGCACACATCCTGTCTCCCGAGTCTGCGGTGCCGACTGCGCGGGTGCGCCCGTCGGCAATTGAATTATACCTGAAATACCTACGTTTTCGAAGGTACTACTTGCCACAGATTAGGGTCATTCTATCCGTCGTTCTCCTTTTCCCACAGCATCGAAAGAAGGCCGGCGCCTCACCTGCCCGCCTTCGCGCGTCTCATCGTGTTGAGCAGCATGTTGACGGTCGCCGCCGACCGTTTCTCGCCCTCGACCATCACGTTGAGGTACGTTCCGTTGAACTCGACCACGTAAAGATAACGGAAGTCTCCCGATTCGGTTATGTGCCTGACCGCAACGGCGGGGAGTCCGGCGATCTTAGTTTGCCCGAGGTACTCCCCCGAGGCGTCGTCGTCCTCCTTCGACGCCCATTCGTCGGCAAGGTCCTCACCTGAATGGTACTCTTCCTCGTCGCCGACTTCGAAAAGCAGCGACGCCCCGTTAGCCTCTATGCCGATGGCGTCTCGATCGTCCTCGTCCCGCTCGGTCAACGTCATTTTGCTCGGCATCGGGAAGGAAATGACGCCTGACGGCGTCTGGAGGTTGTACTGGCCCCCTTTGACGCCCCCTCTGAGCTTCCCGTCGCGGCTGAGAACAGAGACCTTCTCCTCTTGGGGGTCGCTGCCGGGTTGGGAATCCGAGCGCCCCTCGCCCCCCACGCCGGCGACCATGTCCGAGCCGCCTGAGCCTTGAGGCCCCGCGAAGTTGAACGTCTGCGCCGCCTTGAGCAGCGCGTCGAGCTCCTTTTGGGAGGGCGCCGCCACCGTGAGATTCCATACCCCGTCTTCGATCCGAAGCAGATACACCCTGCTGAGATGGCCGACCCTCGTCTTCGCGTCGACGGCCACCGCTTTGACGTTGCCGAGGGAAGCCGTCTGGACCGGTCTGACCGACGTCGAACCCCGCGACTGGACGATCTTGGTCAGCTGCTCGGCGGTCGTGTTGGAAACCGCCGTCTCCGTCGGGAAAAGCGAGAGTTTGACGTTCGGGTTCGACGAGCTCTCCACGCCGGCCACCCCCGTCTCCGCGTACGTACGTTCAAAGACGCGCATCGACGGGCCCACGTTCATCGTCACCCTTCCCGATCCGGTGCCGACCGTGAGCACCCCGTTCGTGACGCTGGCCGAACCGAGGGGAAGGCCCTGCCCTTGGGGCTGGACCCCTTTTGTCGTAGTCGCGGTGGAAACGGGCGTCGGAGAGGGTGTGGGCGACGCCGTCCGCGTCGGCGCGGCGCTCACCCCGAAGGACACCGTCTTTTCGGGCTCGGAAGCGCACGCGGTCAGGCACATCGCCGTCGCGAACACAACAACCGCGAGCCTAGGAAGTCGCATCCTCGACCACCTGGAGAAGAGCCGGAATCTCGGTCTCCGCCTTGCCTGAGTTGACGACCAGCTGGATCATCACCCCGTCGACGTTGACGATGTATATGCGCGAAATCGTGCCGTTGGTGGATTTGACCAGGATAGCGCCGGCGGGATACCCAGCCACCTTCTGGACCTCGGGCACCGTCTTCATATGCTCGATGTCCTTCATCCCGCCGTCCTCGCGCATCTTCGCCAGTATCTGCGTGGGATCGGTCGTGAACCCCTTCCTGTCGATGTAGAAGGAGACGTTGCGCCCTGAATTTTGCTGGTCCTCGAAGCCGAGCAGGCCTTCGGCGCTGGGCTTGGAGGGGACGAACCCGTCGGGCATCCGCATGACGATCTTCGCCCCGTTGACGTCCACCGTGTACGTCTGCCCGGACACGGTGGCCTTCAGAGGGCCGACGTGGCGCGAGGCGGCCGTGCTGGGCGAAGTTCTCGACCCCGCATTGACAGGCTTGAGCGCGCGGACGGTTTTGAGGAGTTCGTCGGCGGTCGCGGCGTCTGGGGCGTTGATCGTGGCCGACCATAGGTAACCTTCAAAATCCGCGATGACGACGATCGCCACATACCCGGTTTGGATGGTCGCCTGGGCGGCGACGGCCTTGAAGTCCCCCAGGTTCTGGATGTCGTGGCGGGCCTCGATGTTTGTGAACTGCTTCGTCCTGAGCGTTGCGGCGACGCTGTCGGCCGAAGGCAGCGTCGTCGCGGAGGACAAATGGGAAAACATGAGATTCGTCTTCGAATCGGAGGAAGACGTCAACCCGACGAGCTTGACGTCTTCCTGTTTGGCCCTGCTCACCGCATAGCCGTTTGGAGCCGTGAAGCCGACCCAGACTTTGCCCGTGAACAGACGGAATTCAGAACCTTGGATTTCCGCTTCCCCCAAAGTCGCCTTGGGGTCCGTTCCGATCGTCGGGCCGCTGCCTTTGGTCGAGGGCGGCGAAGTGGAAGAGGGGGCTGGGCCCGCGGAAGTTGAAAGTGAACAGGCTGGAAGGGCGACAAGCACAACAACGGCGAAGAAGATTCGCAGTCCTCTCATATGCCCTCCTGGAGACATTCAACTTTACGGCACGATAATAGGCGACCCCGCGCCGAAAATCGGCCCTCGGCAAGGGGTAACCCTGCCCATCGCCCCGCTCCTCAGAGCTGGGCGTACGGCTCCGACGACGACGCGATCGGCGGCGGCAAGGGGCCAAGCGCCTGGAATGCCACGGCTTCCAGAGGGAAGGCCTCTCGCCGATCGGACAGAATACACATTACCCCGTGCTCGCGGTTATTTCAGGGGCGTTCATCCATTGACATTCCACGCTCCAAGTGCTTCTCTCCAACGGCGACGGAACCGCAAAGCGAGCCGGCCTGAAGAAGCCGTCAGGAGACCGCCGCGGTCGATCCGCTCGGCAAATCCGTGCCCCCGTGGACCCAGATGTCGGTCGGAAGCTCGCCGGGCATCGACGGGTTCCCCGTGGCGACGAAGGGCCTTTCGCGGTTTCGCAGATAGTCTTGGAGCGCCCCGAAGGCCCATTTGCCGAGCATGACGATGGACACAATGTTGATGAGCGCCATTCCCGTCATCGTCAGATCGGCGAAGTTCCAAACGAGCTTGAGTTCGGCGACGGACCCAAGAACAATCGAGACGATGACGATCGCCTTGAGAAGCTTGTCGCCCCACGCTTTGCCCTTCGTGAGAAAGTCCATATTGACCTCGGCGTAGGCAAAGTTGCCGATGACGGAGGAACCGGCGAAGACGCAGATGAGAACGACCATGACCGGGCCCGCCCACGACCCCAGCGTGGATTCAAGCGCAGTGATCGTCATGTCCGCGCCTGCGGGGTCGGAAGAGGTCCAGTAGGGCTTGAGCGCCTCGGGGTCGGCGTTGAAGAGGATGAACGCGGTCGCCGAACACACAAGGATGGTGTCGACGAAGACGCCCGCCGACTGGATGAGGCCCTGCTTGGCCGGGTGGGTGACGTGCGCGGTCGACGCCGCATTCGGCGCCGAGCCCTCGCCCGCCTCGTTCGAAAACAGGCCGCGCCTGACGCCGTTCATCATCGCCGCGCTCATCGATCCGGCCAAGCCCCCGAGCGTTTCCCGCAGTCCGAAGGCGTTTTCGACGATCAGGCTGAAGGTCGGGCCGACCTTGTCCAGGTTCATGAGCACGACGGCGAGGGCGAGGCCGATGTAGACGATCGCCATGAGCGGGGCGACGATCTCCGAGGCCTTTGCCACGGCCTTGAGGCCGCCGTAGACGATCGGCCCGCACAGGATCAGAAGGATTGCGGCCGTGGCCCAGGGGCTCATCTTGAACTGAGTCTCGAGCGTCGCGGCGATCGTGTTCGCCTGAACCATCTCGAAGGAGATTCCGAATGAGCAGATGAGGAACAGCGCGAAGACGACTCCCCACGTGCGCGAGCCAAGTCCCCTTTGGATGTAGAAAGCCGGGCCGCCGCGGAAGGTGCCGTCGTGCCATCTGATCTTGAACAGCTGGGCGAGCGTGGCCTCGATGAAGGCGGTGGCCATCCCCAAGAAGGCGACGAGCCACATCCAGAAGACCGCGCCGGGCCCGCCCAGGGTGACGGCGATCGCGACGCCGGCGATGTTGCCCGTCCCGACCCGCGAGGCGATGCCGATCGCAAAGGCCTGGAAAGAGGAGATGCCGTCGCCGTCGACGTCGCGGGAGTCGAAGACCTGCTTGACCATCTGGCCGAACAGGCGAATCTGCACGAAGCCAGTGCGAATCGTGAAGTAGATTCCCGCTCCGATGAGCATGACAATGAGGATGTGGGTTGTGATCCAGTTATTCGTCGTGGATATGAGCTCTGTCAGCTTGTCCATGCCGCCCTCCTAAAGACCGCCTGCGACGAGGAACGGTCGGCTCGCGCGATTTGAAAACTCAAGAGATATTACTAGAACATTACGCGATTTGAAGAATCCGTTACCAAAAGCGCTGGAAATCTGCGCCGACGGCGACTTTCCCAGCCGTCAGGCAAGGGAAGGCCCAATTCCTCCGCCGAGGAGCCGACCTTTTGACCGCCGAATTTTATCAAAGAATGAGGCGTCTCACCCCGACTCCCCCCATGGGTATCATTGCCCATGCAACTGTGGTCGTACGACGCGGTACTATAGATGACGTAGTCAGCCACGGTTGATTGCGCGTGTGTGATAAGCCCACGTCAGCCTCCAATTACGACGTGGGCGACGAGGTCGCCGGTCGCCCAGCCGGGACCTCTGCCTCTTGGGTCTGCGCCTCCAATGGACCCGGAGATGAAGTGAGGCCCACCATGGCGGTGGGCCTCACTTTCTTTTGCTTTATCCCCGCCTGCGGGACCTGCGGGATCCTTCGGCGGCCTTTTGCCGCTGATTCGTCTGAAACTCTTCGTCGAGAAGCATGAGGTCGTCGGCGGTGACGAGCTGGCTCGCCACGGCGTACTCCACGAGCCTCGCACGGCGGTAGGTCGCGTGGACGCCCTTCCCCCCGCGCAGTCCGCGCACGCCGAGCCTGTCCAGCTTCTCGCAGACGTTGTCGAGCTTTCGGTTGAACCGGGTCTGCGTCCACCCGAGCCGCTGGGCGGCCTCCTCCGAACGGGGAATGTCCGAAGGGCCGGTCCCCACTCGCCGCAGCCAGTTTTCGGCCAGGGCGAGGATGAGAAGGCGCTGGCTGGGTGTGAGCGTCACCTGGCCCATGGTCGTCTCGCCGACGTCCTCGCGCCCGGTGGACGAAACCTCGTACATCGTGTCGGGAACCGTCATGTCAATCTCATACGTGGTGGGGCCAGCGGTGAAGACGAGGCTCATGTTGTGCACGACGAGCGGAATCTGGCTTCCCGGGCCTATCCAGGATTGGAGCATCCCCGTGGTCTCGGCGACCGTCACGGCGATGCGCGAGCCGACGTTGCTGACCCACCACAGGCCGTTGTGCGACTCGATCACGAGGAAGTTTCGGTGGAGAAACGGGTTGTCCTCGATGGCCAGGGTGCCGACGCGGCCGATCGTGAACGTGTCTCCCGGATCGATCTTGTAGACCTCGCCGCAGAACTCAATCTCGAGCGCCATGCGCGCCTTCTGTGCGGGTTGGGCGACCGCAACCGAGACCGCCTCGCTTTTAACATGTTGAGCCATCGATCCTCCTCCGTCTCCGGCATGACCCCAATATGGACCATTGTGTCAGGTATTGCTGTTAAACGGGAACAGCGCCGTCAATGAGAGGTCGGTTACGGTGAGAGATAGGTTACTGTCCCGATGTCACAACGCACGCGCTGACCGCCTTTGATTCGTTCGAGACGCCCACCCGCCTGACTTGAACCGTGATGCAGGTCTCGACGGGCCTGGCCGCCACGGTCACGCTCGTCTTTTCCGTGGCTTCGACTTTCCCCTCCCCCGCGGCGAACGGGGCCTTGTAGAGGTACATGTCGCCGTCGTGCGGGTCGGGATTCTCCCACGTGAACGTCACGCGCCCGTTTTTCACCGTCCCTTTGAGCTTTGTCACGCCCTGAGGCTGCTCCGCCCCCGGATCCATCTTTGTGGTTTCCGAGGCGGAGGGGGAAGGCTTGATCGTTTCGCCCTTGCCGCGGTTCATGAAATAGCCCACGCTCAGCGCCACGATGAGGACGACGACGGCCGCGATCGAGAATCGCGCGACCGGCTTGCGAAGGAAGGCCGCGAACTTTCGCTTGGCTTCGAAGGCCTCTGGCGGCGGGGTGGCCTCGGGCTCGTCGTCTCCGGCGGGCGCCCCGTAGTACGAGTGGCGGCGGCCCGCAGAGGCGACGTCGGCGCTGTCGACGGCGAAAACGACTCCCGCTCCGCGATCGACCTCGATCGAATGCCGACCGACCCGTCGAGGCACGTCGCGCGTGTTCTCGTCGTCGATCGGGGAGATGGTCCGCACCGCCTGGCGCGTGGCGTCCTCGTCGATCGCCGAGGACTCCTGCCATTCCTCCCCCTCGCCTTGGACGTTCATGTCGGTCGGGCGCTGATGGAGCTGCTCGGCCTGGATGAACTGAAGGGCCGTCGCAAACTCCCGCACCGACTGGTAGCGCTGTTTGGGGTCCTTCGCCATCGCCGTGGCCAGGACCCTCTCGAGCTCGTCGGGGGCGTCGGTGCGCCCGGTCTTCGGCAGCGGGGAGCGCAGAACTCGATTGATGACGGCGATCTCCGAATTGTCGCCGTCGACGATTTCAAAGGGCGCGCGCCCGGCGACGAGGGTGTAGATCGTCGCCGCCAAAGAGTAGACGTCGACGGCGGGCGCGGCCTCGCCCTCGCCCGTCGCCTGCTCCGGCGGGGCCCAGGGAACGGAGAAGCCCTCGGCCTGAGTCGTGTCGCCCATCCGGGTTGCGATGCCGAAGTCCGTGAGCACCGGATGCTGATACGGAGTCATGAGGATGTTCGACGGCTTGATGTCGCGATGGACGATTCCCGCCCTGTGCAGAGTCTCGACCGCGCCTGCGATCTGTATGCCCACTTCGAGGGCGAAGGTCACCGGCAGCGGGCGCATGCGCAAAAGCTTGCCCAGATGCGGCGGCGGGCAGTACTCCATGATGAGGTACATGCGGCCGTCTTCGGTCTCACCGGCGCCGTGCACGGAGACGACCGAGGGATGCGAACTCATGCGCGCCATGAGGTTGGCCTCCGCGCGGAAAGCCAGCTTCTGCTGCTCGGTCACGCCCCGCCGAAGCACCTTGATGGCAACCTCGCGGTGCGGAACCTGCTGATCGTACAGGTACACGTCGGCGAAGCCGCCGGACCCCAGATAGGACAGGTACCTGGCATTGGGAATCTTCGGCGGTGTGGCGGGGCGTCGGCCGGCCGACATCAGGCTCCCGACCTCGGACCGAGCATCTGGATGGTCACGCCCTCGCCGATGTCGATGACGTCGCTGACCCTGAGGAAGAACGGCTCGGTCGGGCTGATGCGAATCGGCCGCTCATTCGGACGTAGGACGTACGTCCCGTTGTTCGAGTTCCTATCGACGAGCCGAACGTCCCAGTTGTCGACGCGAATCTCGCAGTGGGTGCGCGAGATCTGTTGATCGGGGCTGGGGACGGGGACGAGGTGGGCGCGCGGACGCCCGGGTTCGGGGGCGGACGCCGGCTTGCGGCCGATGATGATGTCGGCGTCCAGGGGCACGTTCAGTCCCGTGGACACCCAGATCTCCCCGAGGGACGGGCGGGGGTACCAATTCGGCTCGCCTCCGAGCGGCCCGCTGCATATCCTGCACACCTTCCCGTGGGGCGGGTTGAGGTGGCCGTTTTGGCACAGCACGGCCAAGACCATCGCCTGAGGCGACTCCGCCTGGACCCGCTCCTGCTCCTGCGGGCTCTGCTCGCCGACGACCGTCTCCGCGTCGTAATCCTCGGCGGAAGCCCCAGCCTCCGCCGCCTCGGCGGCGACGCGGGGGAAGGAAGGCTCGAACGGCCGAGACTCCTGCGCCTGCTCGTCGTCTCGGAAGGCCTCTTCCTGCTGCGGGCCGTCCCAGCCTGCCTGCCCCTCGACGGGCGCCTCCGGTTCCTCGGCGGCTTCGGCGACGTCGCCCGCGGGCTCAGGCGCGGCCGACTCCTCGGATGAGGGGGCCTCGTCGGCGACCTCCCAGGGCCGGGGGCTGCGGCGAACGGGCTCCTCAGCAGGCTCGGCGGATTCTTCCGCCGCATCCGTCGGCCCCTGCTCGAGGCCTTCGTCCGCCTCGACGGGAGAGAACGCGGCCTGGGCCGCGTCTTCGGACTCGTCCAATTGGTCGGCCATGGGGAAGCGGCTTTCGATCGGGAACCGCGGCTGCTCCTCCGGGGCGTCCTCCTCGGGCGCCAGATCGCCGACCTCGCCCGCCGACGAGAGGTTCGCGGCGATCTCTTCGAGCTCTTCGGCGGGGATCGCGTCCTCTTCTTCGGGGGCGCCGTCTTCAACGGCCGGGGTTTGAGCCGCCGGGGCCTCCGCCTCCGCGGGGGCGGAGACTTCGGCCTCGACCGGGCCGGCGTTCTGCCGCTCGGCTTTCTCTTCCTCGGCCTGAGGCGTGTGGAAGTCCCCCGGAACCGAGTCGATGAAGAACGGGGCCTCCGCGGACGGCTCGTCCGCCTCTTCCGCGGATTCGGCCGAGGCGACGTCGTCGGCTCCGCTGACGGCGTCAAGCGTGGGCTCGTCGAGCGGCATGCGCGTCTTTTCGAGGGCGTCGATCGGGTTGACGGGAAGGGGGCTCTCATCCTTGGCCGCGCTATCGGCCTCGACGGGCTCCTCCGAGGCGCCGACGGCTTCTTGCACGGCTTGCGGCGCCGCAACGGCCTCGGCGCCCTGATCGGCGGCCCCGTAGCCGCCGGGGGCCGGCGAAGAGCCCGCGGCGCCGTATGCGGCCGCCTCCCTGGCACGGGAATCCGCGGCGGCCCCGCGAATTTCCGGGTGACCGGGCACGAATGCGAGAAGAAGGGCGGAGGTCGCCGCGATGCCGTCGGCGAAGGGCAGCCCCTCCGCTCGGCCGACGCCGGCGCCGGGCCCGGCGTCGAGAACGAGGTCGGCCATTCGGTCGATGAATGCCTCGTTCCAGGTCGGCGTCTCCATTCCGGTGCCCAGGACGTTTCCGTCCCTGTCGCAGGCGCGGAAGGCCCCGCGAAGCGCGACTCGAAGGTGCTCGCCTTCGGACACCGCGATGGCGAAGGCCGGGATCTGGCGCGACGGGCGCACGCCGAAACCGAGGGCCTCCACAAGCTGCTGGAAGCTCGATCCTGAACGAATGGCCTCCCACAGCCACTCTGCCTGGCTTGGGGTGGCGCCCTGAACCATCATGGCTCCGTGAGGCGCGACGACGGCCAGAACGTCGCCGGATTTTGCCTGCGCACGTGTGATGTACATTCCTAACCCCTCCGGGGAACGGTGTCGTCGCCGACAATGCGGCGAGCGGCAGTAACGGTCTCTTCCTCAATATTGCCGCTTGGCAACTGCGGACCACAATCCACGATGTCGACGACGACCACCGTGACGTTGTCCGAGCCGCCGGCGCCCAAGGCCTTCTGGACCAGCGTTTGCGCGGTCTCCTGCGGATCTTCCATGTATCGCGCCACCTCGCTGATCCTCTCGTTCGACACGACGGAGCTCAGGCCGTCCGAACACAGGACGAAACGGTCTCCCATCGAAAGGGGCACAAGGAAGACGTCGGCGCCCACGTCGCTTCCCGAATGTCCGCCGAGGGCGCGCGTGATGACGTTCCTGCGGCCCCAGTTGTTCCCCTCGGCCACTCCGGCGTCAATGAGCTCTTGAACCTCCGAATGGTCTTTCGTCACCTGGATGAACGCCATTCCTGACAGGTGATAGGTGCGGGAGTCTCCGATGTTGAAGACGCGGGCGTAAGGGAATCCTCCTTCAATGCCGAGGACGAGGCCCGTCAGGGTGGTTCCGGGGATCCCCGACTCGCTGGCGAGGCCGCGCACCGCCCTCGCCGCCAGGGCGATTCGCTCCTCGAGCTCGCCGGCGCTTACAAAGTCCCTGCCGTCGAGCGAGGCGAACGCGTCCACCGCCGTGCGGGAGGCGACCTCCCCCGCGCTGTGCCCGCCCATTCCGTCGGCCACCACGAACACAGGGGAGGAGGCGAAGAGGGAGTCCTCGTTCAGCTCCCGCATCCCTATGTCCGTGGCGAATCCGCAGCGGGCATACGCGTAAGGGCTCACTGGAACGTCACCCTCACGCGGCGCCCGCCGAAGACGACGCTCGCGCCGTCGGTGGCGAGCACCGGGTGATTCGGCTGCACGGGGACCGGCTGGCCGTCCGGAGAGACGACGATGGTCCCGTTGGTCGATCTGAGATCGTCGACCCTGACGCCCCCCGGCATGAGGGTGAGCGCGACGTGGGTCTTGGAGACCGATTTCTGCAGGTCGGCCACGGGCATCGGCACGGCCGAGGGCCACGACGGGTCGACGACGGGGTTCCTTCCGAGCACCACGGTTCCCCTGAGGACGTGGGTCACGCCGTCGTCGAACATCAGACGCACGGTGGCGGGCTCTCGGCTGCCCGTAACCCTCTCTATGATTCGGGTTTCGTCGCGGCCTCCCTGCCCGGCCGGCCCCGGAGCCTCGGCGGCGCTGCCAACGACGGGCGGAGAGACCGCGTGGCGGGGCGAGCGCGCCGAACGCGACTGGCGCGAAGAGGAGTCCAAGGCGGGCGGAGAAGCCTCAGCGGCAGGAGAGATTCCGTACTCGTCGAGCTGCTCGGCGATACGAGCCTGAGCTTGCGCCCGGTTGCTGCGGGCGCGCCTGGATGCCCGGCCCTCCTCAGGATCCGGCGGCTGGTTCTGAGGCGCAAATTGGGACGTCTCCGGCGCCGGATAGCCGGGGGCAGGATAGCTGGGCTCCGGATAGCCGGGCGCCGAGTAGTCGGCGTCGACTACCGAAGGAGCACTCTCAGCGGGCGCCCCGTACCGCGGATCGTACGCCGCTTCCGGCGCGCTGTAGGCCGACTGCCCGTACGCCGCTTCCGGCGCGCTGTAGGCCGACTGCCCGTACGCCGCTTCCGGCGCGCTGTAGGCCGACTGCCCATATGCCGCTTCCGGCGCGCTGTAAGCGGATTGCCCGTATGCCGCCGGCGGAGCCTGCCGCTGGTCGACGACCCTGGAGAAGCCCGGGCCGACCAGCCCCGGCGCCTGCGCGTAGGGATCGGCCGGCGGCTCGGCAGCCGACATTCCCGACGGAGACCCCTGCAAAGGGGCGGCCATCGGCGATCCGGCCGACTGCGCCAGCTGGGCGCTCGCGGCCGAAGGGACGCCGAATTCGTCGTCGTCCTCGATAGGGCGTCGCGTGTCGACGTAGATGATGCCTCCGATCCTGTCGAACCACGTGCGCCCGAAGCGGTCGCTCGTGAAATGAAGGATGAACGGGAGGCCGACGACGAGGGTCGCCAAAGTCACGGCGGCCTCGACGGCGTACTTCTGCACTGCAAACACTCCGGCATTGCCGCCGTCCCTCATTCGGACGGCCACCACGCCGAGAGACGTCAATCCCGGAAGAGTCCCCTTTTTGGCGACGTAGTAACAGTTGCCCGCGATGAAAACGACGATCAGCCCCACGCACGCGACGTAGGGCATCGGCTTTTCGCCAGGCGGCGGGAAATCCGCGTCCACTATCGGTAGAGCCGAGGCTCCTAGCTCGGCCACAACGATGAGAAGGCTGAGGATCCGCGACGTGGTGCGACGCCGCTTGCCCGCTGGCTGATAGAACACCCTCTCATTACTCATGAGTTCCCTCTTTTTTCATTAGGTCTCTTGGGAGGATATACCGACCCGGCGGATCCGCGCTCACCCTGTTCATGGGGACCGCTCGCCTTGAACGATTTTGCTCGCTTCCAGCGACGGCCCCCGCCCGCCCGCGGAGGCTTCGACTTGCGGCGCGCTCCAAAGGATTTCAACGAAAAACGCGACCTTCTGGCCGAGGCTCGACGGATGACAGACTTCGCCTCCTCCGCGCTTCGCCACATCGCAGTCAAAGAAGTATCGCCAATATCACCGCTTCCGAAAACCGAGGCGTCGGCCCGGCGGGCCGTTTCTACGATGGGCGCCGAATCGGCCTCCGTTTTCCCTGCGGGCGCCTTTTTCCCTGCGAGCGCCTTCTTCCCGGAAAGGGCCTTTGCGACCGCGTCCGTCACGGCGGACGCCTGCTCGCTGCGGGTCATCCGGGCGTCGACCGTCATCCGCCCGTCGCGGGCGACGTCGAGCACGTCCTCCCATGCTCCGGCGGCCCTCTCGTCGGGACGGCCCTTCGTCCGCCTCCTGCGAGTCCGCAGCGCCTTCGCGGCCAAAACCGCGACGAAGGGGCCGACGACGAGCAGCGTGACGCCCAGCCCCGCCGCAATGTAGACGAGCCAGCGGGAAGCCCCTGCGTCCTCGTCCTTCTTGCGGTCGTCGTCGTTTTGGTTGGTGGGGGTCAGCTCGACCGGCTGATCGAGCGGATCGGGCGGCTGGATCACGATGGGCCGGGGGTTCGGCTTCGGTTTGGGCTCTTGAGTCTGCAGCTTCTTGTCTCGCGGCGGAGTCGGGTCGAACATCACCCACCCGTACCCGTCGAAGTTGATCTCGACCCACACGTGGGCGTCGCGGCCCTTGATGTTGATCGTTCCGTCCTTGTGAGAGTCGGGATAGAAGCCCATGACGACGCGGGCAGGCATTCCCGCCGACCTCGCCATGAGAGCCATGGCGACGGCGTACTGCTCGTCGTCGCCCTGCATGTACTCGGCCTCCAAGAAAGCCTGGATCCTCTGATTCCTGTGCCCCGGGCGCGAGGGAGACTGCTCGCCGCCCGCGTAAAACCCGTTGTTCTTCAGGTGCTGCTCGATTGCGCGGGCCTGCTGAATCGGGCTCATCGTCCCCTTGAGGATCTTCTGGGTCTTCGCGGCGACGGCGTTGGGCACATTCGCATTCTCCTCCATCGGCACCGCCCCGAAAGCGTGGCCTTCGAGCTGCCTGTCCGACGGGGCGGGCCGGACGAGGTCTACGATCCTGTACGAGTCCCCCTCTCTCAGGGGAGTGACGGTCAGCGCCGTCTGCTCGGAGGGCGAGTAGTAGAGGTCGTCTTGGAGCTTCTTCGCCCGATCGCCCGCAAACTTCAGGTGGGTGAGAAGGCCTCCCCCCGGAACCCATACGCCCGAGTACTTGCCCACCGAAATCGAAAGCCTGCTGGGACGGGACTTGGCGGGCGGGTTCTCGAGGGAGACCTCCGGGCCGATCCGCCGGAAGCCCTTCTTCGGGTCCGTCGAGACGTTGTAAACGATCCCGTCGTAGACGTCGAGTGTGGCCAGGCGCACTCGCTCGTCCTTCTTCAGCCCGCCGACGGAGAAAAGGGTCTCGCTCGCATGCTGGTCGTTGTACGAGCGGAAATCAGACAGAGGCGACGGATACTCGCGCACATTAAGCGGCGGGACGACGTGGTCGCGCACGGCGTACCGCGCCTGCGAGTCCGTGAGCGCGGGAGCGAGCACAAGCGCCGCCACAGCGCCCGCCCCCGCGAGCGCAAAGGCCCCGTTCCGGCGACGTCGGCTCGCCTTCTCCCCCGCCTCCGCGGCGGAGACCGCCACAACTCTGCGCCTTTCGATGACGCGCGAACACCAGACGAGGCCGATCAGGCCTACGGTCACTCCGATCCACCGGGCCAGAGGCGCCTGCCTCGAGCCGAAGAGGATTCCCAGGATCACGACCAGCCCGACGGGAATGACGCCCCACTCTGGGCGCGAGGCGCGCAGCGCCAGCGAGCCGCATATGAGCGCCGCAACAAGGCACGCGAAGTAGGGCAGGACGGTCGGCCCCACGAAGGCCGCCGCGGGCGGAGTGAGCGTGAGGAGGTCCTTCCACCCCTTGATGGTCTGCACCATGAGCATCTGCAAAACCTCGGAGTTCGGCAGCCAGCCCGCGGCGGCCACGGGCCGCAAAGCGATCGCCCCGCCGAACAGCAGGTAGCACGCGACGCCGAAAACGGCCGTGAGCCACGGCGTGAGCCGGGCCGCGTAGCCGGCCCAGGCGACGGCCACGCCCACGGCGATGCCGCCGACGGCGGCGACGTATCCGCTGAGGTCGCCGAAAACCGGCCCCCACGTCATGCTCGCGGCGACGAGCATGACGACGAGGACGCCGAGGTCCATGTAGCGCAGACGGCTTGCGGGCATCAGGTCACCGCCTTGCGCAGCGCCAGGGGCAGGTCGTCCAGCCTGGGGACGGTCACCAGCGGCAGGCCCGCGATGAGCGAGCGCGCCGTTTTGCCCTGCTCGTCCGCCCGGAGCGCGAATGTGCGGGCGTTGACGGGGAGGATCGCATAGCCGCTGTGGATTTCGGCGACCTCGACGAGGGACCCCGTGACCAGTGCGATGACGCTGGCGTTGGGGGTCTTGTCCGTCGCGGCTCGGGCGAGCTCGCGCAGGCGGGCGACGCCGGGGCAGGCGTCCAGAAGGGTCAGGCCGTCGAGGAAGGGCCTGGGAGAACTGGTCGGAAGCGGGCCGAGCTGGCTGACGAAGCTCAGCTCCCTGCGCTCGCGCAGGACCGCCGCCCCGATCGAGGCGGCCACGCTGACGCCGAGCTCGTACTCGCTTTCCGAGGCCCAGGAGCGGGCGTCGTCGTCGAAGACGATGAGCAGGTGGGCCCTCCGGGTCTCCTCGAATTGGCGGACCATGAGCCTGCCCGTGCGCGCAGTCGTCTTCCAGTGGACGTTGCGCCGATCGTCGCCCGGGATGTAGTCGCGCAGGGCGTGGAAGGCGACGTCGTTGGAGGAAAGGTCGTGGGTCGCGGCGCCCTCGATGTCGCGGATGAACCCTATGGAAGACGAGCCCACGTTGACGGTTTTGGGGTGGACGTAGAGGTCTTGGCGTTCCACCCACACCTGCTCGCGGCGCAGCAGGCCGAGCCCGTCGCCGCGCACGGATCTGACCGGCCCGACCGGGATCACCCCCCGCCGATGCGTCGGAATCGTGAAGATTTCGTTGAACGCGCGGTCTCCCGAGAGGATCGGAACCCCGAATTGCGCGACCGTGGCACCCACGGGGACCTCGACGACCGACGACGGACAGGGCCTGGCCGCCGTGTTGGCGACCGTCAACTCTCCGACGGCGGTTTCGCCCGAGACGACGCGGCTGGAGGCGAGCGTCAGATCGACCTTGTAGGAGACCTTTCCTATGGTCCACGCCACGGCGACCATCCACGCGACGCCCAAGAGCACGGCCAGGCAGACGAGCTCCATCCAGTGGCGCTGGCGGCCGTAGTGCCAGGCGAGGATCGCCAAGACGAGCACGGCCCAGCCGAAACCGGTGACGACCCTGAGCACGGGGATCGCGCGGCGGACTCCGGGCAGCGCGGACGCCCGCTCGCCCAGCCGGCGCGCGGAGTCCGCGGCGGAAGCGGCGGCGCGCCGCAGACGGGAAGGGCCCGCCCTGAGGGGACGGCGGGCCCCCGATTCCTTCACGTGCAGAAAGGCCATTCTATTTGCGCAGCGTCGGCGCCGGCACCTCTTCCAGGGCGCGCTCGACGACCGCCTCTCTGGTCGCTCCCGCGAACTCGGCGTCCGGATCGAGAACGAGCCTGTGGTCCCACACGACGTGGGCCAGGGCCTTGACGTCGTCGGGGAGGACGTAGTTGCGGCCCTGCGAGAGGGCCCACACGCGGACGGCGCGAACCATCGAGATCGCGCCGCGCGTGGAGACTCCGACCCGCACGTCCTTCGACGCGCGGGTCGCCTCGACGAGATTCTGGACGTAACCGAGCACCGCTTCGCTGGCGAAGTTGTTCGCCGCCCTGCGCGACATCTCATCGACCGCGCTGGTTGAAATCACCGGAGGAAGGTCCTTCGAACGGTCCGGCGAGGCCGCGCCCTTGAGGATCTCCACTCCCGCGGCGTTCTGGGGGTATCCCACGGAGGTCTTGACGAGGAAGCGATCGAGCTGCGCCTCGGGCAACGGGTATGTTCCGGCCTGCTCCACGGGATTCTGTGTGGCAATCACCATGAAGGGACGCCCGGTCTCGTGGGCCACGCCATCGACCGTCACACGGGACTCTTCCATGACCTCCAATAGCGCGGACTGGGTTTTGGGCGAGGCGCGGTTGATCTCGTCGGCGAGGACGATCGAGGCGAAAATCGGCCCCTTGTGGAAGTTCCATTCGCCGGTTTTTTGGTCGTAGATCGTCACGCCCGTGATGTCGGACGGAAGAAGGTCCGGGGTGAACTGGATGCGCGAATGCGTGCCTTGCACGGTTGCCGCAATCGACCTGGCGAGAGCCGTTTTGCCGGTTCCCGGGGCGTCTTCGAGAAGCAGGTGGCCCCCCGCGAACATCGCTGTGAGGGCGAGGCGAATGACGTCGTCCTTGCCCAAAAGCGCACGGCCGACGTTGCTGACGATCCTCCCGAACGTCTCCGCGAACCACGCGGCGTTCTGCTCGGTCACCTGTTCTTGTTGTTGAGTCATGTTCTTCCTGTCGATCTTTCTCGCGCTTTTTCACGCCCGCGGCGTGCGGAACGCGGCGGCCTCGGGCGGCAGAGCGAGGGCCTCCTGGGGGAGGCGCCCGCCCAGCGCGCCTCCCGGATCGGAGCGCCAGGCAACGGAGTACATGCCCACGCGCTCGCCCGGCATGAGGTCGTTGCAGCGCTGGTCGCTGTCAATCTCTTGCGGGGAGGTCTGCCTGACCCTGATGCAGTACCTGACCGGCCCCAGTCCGACGTCGTCGATCTTCACCGAGTTCTTCGAGAAATCGACGGACTTCGACTTCTTGATGCCGCTTCCCGTTATGGTGTATTCGCCGGAGGACCCGTTGTGCGAGCCTCCGCTCCACGTGCAGATGACGTCGTCGTCTCCGGGCTCCTCCCAGCCGCAGGAGAACGTGTCCGGCGGCGTCGGCTTGCCGTAGGGGACGACGGCGTTGGACGAGGAGACGAGGCTCGTGCGGTTCTCCGAGACGGTGCGCGCCCGGAACTGAAGCTTGACGCTCTGTCCGTTGGGCAGGCCGCGAACGATCTGGCCCCCGCCGTCGATCCGGTTCCAAGAGCCTCCGCCGTTGGTCGAATACTCGTAGACGAGCTCGGATTCGCGCCAGCCGTTGGTCGCCGATCCGCGGGGCGCATTCGTGATGCTCACCTCGCCCGAGGTTCCCGTCGCCTCGATGCGGCCTCCCGCAGGGGCGCTGAGCGACCCCAGGATCCGAACGGAGCCGGCGTTTGCCGCCGTGGACGAGTTCGGGTTCCTGCTGTTGTAGGCCGTGACGGTGAAGCTCACGGGCTGGCTCGAGTAGGCGATGTCCATGACAACGGAATTCTTGTTGCCCGCGACCGTCACGCTCTCGCCCGTGCTGGCCTGCACTGTGTAGGACTCGATCGTCCTGCCGTTGCTCGGCGCGCTCGTCCAGCGCACGGTCGCCTGGCCCTTGCCGTCGCTGCCCGACTTGTTCACCGACGTGTTCTCGACGCTCGCCGAGAAGGCGCCTGGGCGGCCGAAGGGCGTGACGGGCGCCGAGGGCGCGGACGGCTCGGACTGCCCCTGCCTGTTCGTGGCCACGAGGGTCGCTTGAACCGAGGTCCCGTTGGGGACGCGGACGGTCGCCGACGTCGCGCCCGGGGCAAGTTGGACGGACTGGCCCGGGGTGACGTTGAGCGTCAACGCCGTCACCGGGCTGCCGTCGGAAGACACGCGGTTCCACGAGAAGGTCACGCTGCCGTCGCCGGGAGTCGCCGTCAGGCCCGCCGGCCGGTTCGGCACGATGTCCATGAGCACGGGCGCCGACCGCGTCGGCGTCGAAGCGCCGACCGCGTTGTAGGCCGTGACCTCGAATACGTGGTCGATGCCGAGAGTCCGCCCGTCCAGCTGGCATTGGGTGACCGCGCCGCAGTGCTTTTCGTCGCCCTGCGTCACGTCGCGGACCACGACGTCGGTCACGGGCGAGCCGTTGAAATCGATGACCTTCCACATGACGGTCGCGGAGTTCTTGTTCGTCACCCGGGCGCCGAGGATCTGCACCGGAGACGGCTTGCCCAGGACCGAGAGCTTGAACTGGCCGCGCACCGACCTTTCGGCCAGCCCCGTGGCGTCCATAAGCTGATAGGAGACGTAAATGTCCCCCGTCACGTCGGGCGGAATCGACACGGAGACGACGGTTCCCGAGGAGGAGGCCTTGACTCCCCCGACCTTGCTCGAAACCGTCGGTTGGCCGGCTATCGACAGGGGCTTGTCCGGGAAGGGGTTGACGGCGAACTTGGACACGTCGACCTTCGCCGTGCTCCCCGCCTTCACGGTCTCCTCGTAGGAGGCGACCTGGATGAGCGGTCTGTCCGTCTTGACGATCGTCACGGGAACCTGGCCCTTGACCGAATTGTGCCCGTCGTCGATCGACACCTCCACGGCCCCCGCGGAGCCGGGCTGCGACTCGGCGTCGGCCTTGACGGAGAGCACGGACCCGGAGACCTTGGCGTCGATCCCCTTCGGAGCCTTGACCACCTTGTACGTGAAGTCCTTCGGATCGTCGCCCCGGTCCTGGTCGGTCGTCATCGCCGCCAGGTTCGCCGAAACGGGCTTCGTCGATCCGGCCTCGACCTGCACGGGCGTCGGCGTGAACTCCGGCGGACGGTTGCCGGATGGCTTGACCTCGACCGGAAGCTGCAAGGTCCTGACCAGGCCGCTGCCGTCGTTGCGGTCCTTTCCGTCCGTGACCTCGAGGGTGATCATCGTCGGGCCGGAAAAGTCCGACTGCGAGGTGAAGGTGATCGTCCGCTCGTCCGTGTAGAGAGGGTCGCCGTTCCATCCGACCGACGCGGCGACCTTGCTGGGGTCGGTCATGATGACGGACCTGCCCGAGCGCGTGAGGATGTAATCGTTGATTTTGATCTTCTTCGGCTTCCCGGCCTCGGCGACGATCGTCTTCGACGTGTCGACGACAGGCTCGGTCTGCCTGGCCGGGGGCACGCGCACGACGGCGGCCGATTCCATCCCCGTCGAGTCCTTCACCTTGTACAGGACGATCCGCGCCTTGTCGGAGGTCTTGATGGTCAAGGACTTGTCGGAGTTGACGGTCACGCCCTCGTCGTCGGATTCGACTTTCTCGTCGTAGACGTCGCCGTCGGGGTCGGTGTCGTTGGCGAGCACGTCGACCCTCACCTTGTCCTTGCCGAAGGCCTTGTCCCGACTCACCGAATCGTCGCGGGCGATGGGCGCCAGCGCGGGGGCGTCGGGCGAGACGTTGACCGTCAGCAGGCCCTCCGCGAATCCGCCCCTGCCGTCGGTTATCCGGTAGGAGACGGGATAGGACCCCGCCGTTTTGGGCGTTTTGACGATGACCTCGTTGCGCCGCTCGGAGACTTTGAGGTCCTTGGCCTTGCTCTTGGCCGAACCGGCCACGAGCTTCGGCGTGTCGCCGCTGTCGGGGTCCGAGTCGTTCTGCGTCACGGGCACCGACACCTTCGTCCCGGGCCGCACCCGAACCTGGTCGGAAACCGCGTTGGGCGGCTGGTTGGTCTTGGGCGCCGGAACCACGCCCACGCGCACTCTGGCCGTCGCCGTCTTCCCGTACGTGTCGCGCACGATGTACTGGAAGCTGTCGGTTCCGGGCTTGCCGGCCGTGTACTTCAGAGAGTCGCCGCCGACCTCCACGAGGCCGAGCTTCGGCGATTCGCCCGGCCCGACGAGCTCGACCGAGTCGCCCTCGGGGTCGATCCCGTCGAGCGGAACCGTTATATTCAGCTTCTCGCCGACGACGGCGCGGGCCGTGATGTTCTTCGGTATGGGCGGACTGTCCTTCTCGGCGTCGGCGGCCGTGACGGTGATGTTGACGGTGGCCGACTCCGTGTGGCCAAGGGAGTCTTGGACCGTGTACACGACCTTCACCGAGCCGGGCTTCTTCCCCGCCCTGAAGCGAACGACGTTGTCGGAAAGGAAGACCTCCCCCTGATCCTTCTGGGCGTTCGACTGCAGGTTCGGCAGCACGGTCATCTTGAGGTTGCCGGGGGACCTGTCGTTCGCCAGCACGCGCACCGACCCGACGTCTCCGGCCCGGACGACGAGCTGGTCGTCGGCGAGCACGGGCGGCGCCTGTGCGTCCGCCGCGGGCACGGGAATGACCTTGACCCGGCCGGTCGCGGTCTGGCTTCCGTTGGAGACGGTGTAGGTGAAGGTTTCGGGGGCGTCCAGCCCGGCCGGCGCGCTGACCCTCGCATGCTCGTGGTTGTAGGGAGAGACGACGAGCTTGGACCCCGGCTCAGTCTGGACGGACTGGAGCGTGAGCACGCCGCCGCCGGGGTCAGAGTCGTTGGTCAGCACGTCGACGAGGTTCTGGCCTCCGGCTGGCAGCATCGCAATGTCGTTCTCGGCGATCGGCGTCGAGTTGGCGTCGCGCTCGACCGCTTCGACGCGGATGATCCCCATCGACGACGTCGGCCCGTCCGAGACGAAGTACGTCTGGTAGTAGGTGCCCGGCTTGGACGCCGAGACCGTCACGGTGCTCTGATCCGAGGAGGCCTTGGCGGTCAGGCCCTGGGGGCTCGGGCCGAGGCTCACGAGCTTGAGCGAGTCGCCGTTGGCGTCCGTGTCGTTGGCCAGCGGGTCCACCGTGGTCGATTCGCCGGCCACGACGCGCACGAGGTCGCCGTTGGCCCTGGGAGGCTGATTGACGCCGTCGGTCACTTCGACGACGACGGAGCCGTTTGTGTCCGCCTGTCCGTCCGAGACGACGAGGTTGACGTTGCGCACGCCCGCGCCCTGGCCGAGGTCGGAGATGGAGACGGATCCGGTCTCCCGGAACGAGGCGTTCAGCCCTTTCGTTCCGGCGGCGCTCTTGAGGTAGATCTGGTCGCCGTCGGGATCGATCCAATCCCCGAGCACCTGGAGGGTCGTCGTGCCGCCGGAGGAGAGCTTGGCGCTCGTATTGATCCTTTGCACGGGCGGGGCGTTCTGGCTGAACGGGTGGACGGAGACGTTCACCGTCGCGGTCGCCTTGCCCCCGCGCCCGTCGTCGGCCTCATACGTGAAGGACGTCGATCCGGTCGCCCCTTCGGGCACGTCGATCTGCAAAGCCTGCCCGTTGCGCCCGGGCCGGACCGTGCCGAAGGACGGCTGGCTGAGCGCTTTGACCGTCAGGATGTCCCCGTCCTCGTCGTTGTCGTTGAAGGTCACGGGCAGCGTCGTCGAACGCCCGGGCCGGACGCCGAAGGAGTCGTTCTCCGCCTTCGGCGGGTGGTTCTCGTCCGTCCTGTTGGGGTCTTGCTGCTGAGTGTTGAGGTCGGAGCTGTCTTCCTTCTTGTCGTCGTCGACGTCTTCGCTTTGGTTGATGTTGTTCCAGTCGTTGACCAGAACCATGTCTTTGTCGGGGAGCCACACGTTGCCGTTGGCCACGTCGTTGAGGACGATGATCTTCCTGTTTGTGCGGAAGCGCACGCTCTTGCTCGCCTCGAGCTTCTCGGCTGGGCGCGAGACGTCGTCGGCGTTGCCGTCGCAGTCTCGCACAAAACGGCCGGTGTTGGCCCACGCCGCGTAGGCGCACCCCTGGTGGAGCACCGGAGGGGCCGCGCTTCCCCGCGCGTTCGGGTTGTCCGGGTCGGCGGCTTTCTGCGTGACGGCGCCGTCCTCGAGGGAGACGCGGTACAGCGACGTCGATGAGGCCACGAGCGCGTCCGAGGACTTCGGCCCGGGCTCTTGGAGGCGCAAGCCGTTGCTGTCGCCGAGCGAGACGAGCTTGCCGTCGGGAAGCAGAAGCTTGCCCGAATCGGGGTCGAGCACCACGGGTTTGTCGCCGACCGAGCTGATCTGGAGCCCCTTGACCGAGGCGAGCTCATCCGGGAACTTGTGCTCGATCCGCGTGAAAGCCGAGCCCTCGGCCTGCATCGTGCGCAGAACCTTCTCCTTGGCCGAGACGACGTGGACGGACCCGTCCTTGCCCACGGCCATCGTCCCGTCCTCGACGCCTTCGGTCGTCGGCTCCGCGGCCTCGGGCGAGAAGCTGGGAAGCGACTTGAGGCCCGTCGTCCAGACCTTTCCCGCCTTGGAGTCGATGAGCCCGACAGTGCCGCCGCCCAGCCCGACGCCGTCGACCGTTCCGAGTTGCTGCTCCGTGCCGATGAGGGACTTGGCCGGATCGACCGCCGCAAGCGTCCCGGCCTCCATGTTGCGGTAGAGAACCGTGTCCTCTTCCTGGAGCACGTCGAATTTGTCGGTCTTCGTCCTGTCGGAGGCGTCGATCGATTGTGAGGGGTAATTCACATGGCCTAGCATGCGCGAACTCTGGTTCGTGACCCACACGCCGCCGTCGTTCAAAGAGAGTTCGGCCCTGTCGATGCCCTGGGACGCGGCGATGGCGGCTCCGTATGCGAGGAGGATCGCCGCAGTCGCCCCGGTTGAGACCAGACGCTGGGTGCGCCTCGAAAGCCCGCGACGGCGGGGCCTCGGGGCATCGCGTGTCAGGTCGCGCGCCAGGTCGCGCGAACGCGGCAAAGACATCCTTTTACCTCCTATTGGATGTTCCGCACGCGGGTGGCGTGTGGGAGGAACCCGCGCACGGCTGAGGCGCCCCGCCCTCTTCGATTATTCGAACAGCGCGAAGGACCCCGCTGTTCAAAATATATTGCCTTTTGCCCTAGCTTCCAAGACGCCTTCCCCCGTTTTCGCGAGCGCAGCGCTCACATCCCCGATCGAGCATCGCATCACGGCGCCGCCCCAACGAAGGCGCCTGCCCGCCCTCGTCACTCCACCCTTCCCACTCCGCGCCTCGTCACCCGGCATCGGTCTCGTCGCCCGCACCGCCTCACCGGTCGGCCGACCGCAGCGGACGCGCGTTCAGCCGACGTGAGGCTTCGCGCGCTTGCACACCAAAACGAGCTCAAGTGGAATGATTCGGCTTAAACACAAGGAAACACGACCTTCGTCCCGGCCTCCGCCTCGCTCGATCCGGCTTCTTCCCCCGATCGCGCGGAACGAACAGGTGGGCTTTTGCCGCCATTTCGGGAGAGAATGACCGCATGGGTTTCATCGACTGGGCATTCGACGTCGCGGCGGCGCACCCCGACTTGACGGGCGCGCTCATCGACGTCGACGGCGAATGGCTTGACATTCTGCTGCCCGACGGCCGCACGTTCCGCTTTCGCCCCGGCCAAATGATCGACGAGTCGAAGCCCGAACCCGTCCGCCGCAAGCTCCTCGACCGCCTCATTTCCATCGGCGTCGCCCGCGCCGAGTCCGCCCCGTCCGAGTCCGCCCCCGCCGAATCCGGGCCCTCCGAATCTTGGCCCTCCGCGTCTGCGCGCTTTGAATCCGACGCGTCCGATGCGGGCGAGCCCGAGGCCGACGCGGCCTTCGACCGGTCTTCGGGCTCCGAGTCGTTCGACGAGGCCCCGCCGGAGGACGAGCCCTCCGCCGTCGCAGCCGAACGCCTCGAGCCGTTGGACGCAAGCAGCGGAGAGTCTGTGCTGGCCCACATCATGCCGATCGTGCGCAGCGCCGACTACTTCGTCGCCTCCCACGACCACGCGCGCGACGACTCGATGATCTACGTCCCCCTCACGCCTTTCGTCGGCGCAGGCATCGCGATCGACGGCCGCGACCTCATCACGCCCATGTACTTCTCCGACGCCGAACGGCTGGGGCTTCCCACCGACATCGTCGGTTTCTTCCAGCAGGCGCTCATGCATCTGCGGACCTCCGACCTGACCAACGGCCAGCCTTCCGTGCAGGTTCAGCCGGGGACTCTCGCGGGAGCGCAGATTTTCGAGTTCGCCGGCCCTCCCAGCTATCAAAGCTCGTGGTTCATGGACGTCGAAATGGCGCTCACTGTGGCCGAGTCGCTCAGTTCCGTCCACGACGACGGCCTCGCCTTGTTCGTTCCCGCCTCGCGCGACCTGGCGTTTGTGGTGATGGCCGACGATCCGCATCTCGCCCCGCTGTTCCAGTATCTTTCGCGGGCCGCGGCCGACGCGGAATCGATCTATCCCCTTCCTCACGTTGTGACCGGCGACGGGTGGAGTGAGTGGATTCCGATGAACGACCATCCCGCCGCCCGCATCCTTTCCAAAATCCGCGCGCGCTCGCGGGCGGCGATCTACAGCGTGCAGGAACGCGAGATGCGCACGTGGCCGAACGATTTCGGAAGGCTGGCACCCTTCGAGGTGATTCGCGACGGCGCTCTCACCTCCTCCGCAACGCGTTGGACGTCCCTCGACGGCTTCGGATCCGTTCCCGACGCCGAGTACATCGATTTCGTGCGCCAGAGGTCTCCCCATCCGTGGGACGCTGAGACCTCCGACCGCGTGCGGCTCCGAACCCAGGTGGCCCGCGACGTCTGGCACGAGGGACTGTCCCCCATGCACAACGTGTGGCCCCCGCGCTGGAACGTCGCCGGCTTTCCCGACGACGCCCAGATGGCCGCCCTCAAGGAGGCCTCGACCCGCGAGTTCTGAGCGGAGCGCATGGCTCCGCGGTCCGCTAGTCCCCGCTAGTCCGCTAGTCCGTGCTTCTCCCCCATTTCCCCGCGTAGAACCGGCCAAGGGTCTCCTCTTTGAAGTCCGCGTAGTCGCCCGCTTCGATCGCCGCGCGGATCCCGTCGACGAGCTGCACGGTGAAGTGCTCGTTGTGGATCGTCGCGAGTGTGGAAAAGAGCATCTCTTTGGCTTTGTACAGATGGTGGAGGTAGGCGCGTGAGTAGTGCGTGCACGTGTAACAGCCGCATCCGGGCACGAGCGGGTTGAAATCGCGTCTGAACTGGGCCCGCGTGAGATTGAACCTCCCGTCGGGCGAGTAGATCGCGGCGTTGCGGGCGACGCGGGAAGGGTTGACGCAGTCGAACGTGTCGGCCCCGGCCTCCACCGCCGCGAAGAAATCGTCCGGCTCGGAGATCCCGAGGAGGTGGCGCGGCCGATCTTCGGGCAGTTCCTGCGAGGCCCATCCGACGATCGTCCCCAGATTTTCCTTCTCCAGCGCCCCTCCGATGCCGAAGCCGTCAAATCTCTGCCCGTCCGCTTCCATCGCGCCGAGGTCGCGGGCGGCCTTACGCCGCAGATCCTCGTACTGGGCACCTTGGACAACCCCAAAGAGCTGCTGGTATGGCTTGCCTTCGCGCTCGGCCGTGAGTGCGCGATGGGCCGCCAGACACCGCAGCGCCCATCGCCTCGTGCGTTCGAGGGCCTCCTCCTGGTAGGCGCGGGAGTTGAGCAGCGTCGTCAGCTCGTCGAAGGCGAAGATCACATCCGCCCCAAGCTCGTGCTGGATGCGCATTGAGACTTCGGGCGTGAATCGGTGTCGACTTCCGTCGAGGTGGGAGCGAAACCACACGCCGTCGTCGTCGACGTCGGCCAGGCGTTCCTTCGACGGCGCCACTGTCCCGTCAGCGTGCGAGGAGCCCGAGAACTCCTCGGAAAGGACCTTTTTGAAGCCCGACCCTAAAGACAGGACCTGAAACCCGCCCGAGTCGGTGAACGTCGGGCCGGGCCAGTTCATGAATTTTCCGAGCCCGCCGGCTTCGTCGACGATGTCGGAGCCCGGCTGCAGGTACAGGTGATAGGCGTTGGCGAGCACGGCCTGCGCGCCGACGTCGGCAATCGCCTCGGGTGCCACCGCCTTGACAGTGGCTTTGGTTCCGACCGGAACGAAAGCGGGTGTGGCAATCTCGCCGTGCGGGGTGGCCAGCACTCCGGTGCGGGCAAGCGGGTGGGCGTCTAAGCGGGCTCGAATCTCAAACGTCATCTCGCATTCTCCTTGCCGTCGGCCTCCGAAACCCGCTCTTCGCACGAAACCCCCACTTCGCACGAAACCCGCTCTTCGCATGAGGCCTTCTCTTCAGGGGAGGATTTCGCATACGCGGGGTCCGTCTTCTTGACGAATCCGATGACGGCGTAGGTCAGCGGCAGGAAAACGGCTTCGACGCCGACTTTGTAGGCGAAACCGACGAGCATGAGGTTGAAGATCGTGGCCCATCCCGCGTTCCCGGTCCACGCGATGAGGCAGAAGACGGCGGTGTCGGCGGCCTCTCCCACCACGGTCGATCCGAGCAGGCGCACCCATAGGCGTTTCTCTCCGAACGCCTTTTTGATCTTGACGAGCACAAGGGAGTTGAGGAGTTGGCCCGCGAGGTATCCCAGCAGCGAGGCGGCGACGAAGCGCGGCACCTGGCCCAGAACCGCTTCAAAAGCCTCCTGGTTCTTGTAGTCGGGGTCTGACGGCGCGATCTGAACAAGCCAGAAAGTCAAAGACGCCAGAATCTGAACGACGAATCCGGTGACGATGACTCTGCGCGCCCGCCGAAAACCGTAGACTTCGGAGAGGACGTCGCCGAGTATGTATGTCAGCGGGAAGAGGATGGCTCCGCCGTCGAACACCAGATGCCATGAAAAGCCTCCGACGGATACGTCTACGCCGATGAGTTTCGTGGCGGCGATGTTGGACAGCAGAAGGAATGCGACGAAACATACTGCGACGATGTCGAAGTATCCTAGGCGGGCATGACGGTGGCTCACGGAGAACTCCTTTAAACAGGGCATTCGGTGCGGGATGCGGGGTTCGCCCCGCGCTGCCACCACGGGGGCCGGTTTGAAACCGAGACGTCGAATCGCTCCGCCGTCCTCGTAGAGTGTAGCGCCGCACGCGCCCGACGCGAAGCCTGAACTCGCGATCGCCGTGCGTTCAATCGTCTTTCGCGGCCCATCTTCACACCCCGTGCCTTCGCGTTCCAATGATTGTTCCATCTGGCCGAGTGAAGACGAATCCGCCGTCGTGGTGGGCGACGGTCGTCATCTCGCGATGGACGAGGGCATGGTGATGCCAACACAGGAGGACGGCGTTGGCCAGGTCTGTCGCGCCTCCCTTTTTCCAGGGCAAGGCATGGTGGATCTGACCGTGCTGGATCGTCTCCGAGCACCCCGGGTACCGGCAGGTTCGATCTCTGGCGATTACAGCGCGAGTCTGCCCAGGTGTGAACAAACGCTTGCTTCGCCCCGCGTCGAGAACTTCCCCGGTCGCAGAGAGCACGATGCGGCCAATCGAAGAGTCGCATGCCAGCCGGGCAAGCTGAGACATCGACAGTGCGGTTCCATCGTCAAAAGCGGCCGGCTCTGCTCCGGCCAAAGCCTTCAGATCGATTGCAGAGGGAATGACCGCCAAGAGGGGGCCGAGCTTCTTCCGTTGCCGGCGAACCTTTTCCAGACACGCGCCGGCCCGCCCCTGACCGTCCGTCTCGACGCACCGCCCCGAAGCATCGCGGTTCACACCGTCATTGGCCCCACCTGCTTCGGCGGTGCCGACGCCGCGCGCGTCGACGCTTCCGGTTGCTGCGACGCCGCTTTTGGACGTTGAGAGCGAACTCTCCAGAAAATCGTTTGCGTTGAGGGCAGGACAGCCGCCGACAGCGTTTTCCAAGCGCATAAAAGTCGTCAGGGGAACATGAACCGACAAATGCGGGCGGATGCGAGCCCCGGCTGCCAGAGTTCCCTCATCGAGGCGGACGCTGGCAAGCTCGACAAGGGCTCCGGCGCGCCGTTCCGGCAGAGTCCGCGTGTCGTCGGCGCTCTTTCTCCCCATGAGCGCGCTCAACGCCGTGTCCACGAGAGCCGAAGTCTCGCTGGAAAGCCAACCGCTGACGCGCATTCCCCACCCCGACGGGGAAAAGACAACCTTCTCCCGCGCAGCTTCGTCTTTCTCCGCCGCCACTCCCATGGCAGGGTCCTCCCGCAGGGCGCGCGCTCTAAGCCGCCGCTCAAATTCACGCGGAGCAGACCGACGCGCCCACTGAACTATCTCTTCTTGAACCCCCTCGCGGCGAAGCGACTCTCGCAGAGCGGGCGTGGAAAACACTCGTCGAACGCCGTCGACATGCTCGGCGAACACGTCTCCCGACTCCAGCGCAGCGGCCATGACCGGCAACTCCTCGCCCAAAGATTGAGCGCGGGCAATTTCACGGGCGGCTGCAGCAGGCGACTGCCCCGAGGCCTTCTCGTTCCAACGGACCAGCGTTCGCTCGCCCGAAGCGCGCCAACTGCCCCTTTCTCCAATCGCAACGAGCCAGCGGCCTCGCACCGCTCCCAGGCGCGAGGCCAGTCCTGCCAACGCCTCGGCACCGGCAAGAAGCTCCTCGTCAGAAGCCTTTGACACATCCAGACCGGCCAAAACCGAAATGTCGGCCTTCAATCCGTTCACAGACTCACCCACACCGGATTTTCGACCCTGATCGAACGATCTTCCGCCGTCTCCGGCGCAGGCAAAGCCTTGAGAAAGCGCCACCCTAGCCGGGCAAAGAACGCCCGCCACATCGACGTCGTCGAGAGTCATTGTGCCCGCCTCCTTCCGCGAGATCCCCGGCGTCACCCTCTTCTCCCATTGTACACGGAACTTGATATGGTTTCAATTTTTTGTTCGATATTTTCTATTGCTTACTCGCAACGTCGACCTTTGCAAGACGTCCGACGACGACGCCTCCGCACCAGCCGCGCGACCTCCGCCCGCACAAGCCGCGCATCACACGCCGCACAGCCCCCACCGCCAGACCCCGCGCACAGAGACCACCCGCACACAGAGGCCAAAGACCCGAGCAGCCCTGGAACGAACGCATCGGCGGTTCATTGTGGAGTTTTTCGCTCTCAAAGGCCCGAACAGCCCTGGAACGAACCCTAGAACCCGATGTGCAAAACCGCCGCACGGTCGGCCGGGCTCACAGCCTGCGAAATCGCCAGATCCTTGCCGTCGCGATACCCGACGCTCTGCCCGGGAAGCAGGAAGGCGTCGGCGGAAAGCAGGTAGTCGACCACGTTTGAGAGCATCGCATAGACCTCTTCCTCGCTGTGCAGGGACCCGACCACCTCAAGGTCGAGATGCCCGAACAACGGCAGTCCCAACGTCCGGCCGTAAACGAGGTCTGGCTTGGACACCCGGATTCCCACCCACAGCGGGATCGGGGCCTGCCCCTTGCTCAAGAGGTCCGCAAGTTCGACAACCATCCGCGGAGGCTGCACGACGCCGAGCTCCGGCCGGAAGAGCCCCACCGCAGACTCCTCGCGCATGAGCGCATCAGCCACTTCCGCGAGAACGACGTGCGCGGTCAGCGCGCGCCGCCTCAATCCGACCTCGCGAGGAAGCCCCTTCAGTTCCGCGATCTCCTCGCCGGTGAAACCCGGAATCCCCGATCCGCCCGCATCCGCCGCCCGATCGCCGACTTCGCCTCCCGAACCGCCGGCTTTTCGCCCAAAGCCTCCCGCTCCGGCCTCAAAGCCTCTCGCCCCAGCCCCAGAACCTCCCGCTCCAGCCCCAAAACCGCCAATGTCCTCCATCGGCGCGAAGCAGGTCAAGGCGACATGAAAACTGTGCGCGGGAAGCCGCCCCTTTTCCGGCACAGCCTCCCCCGGAACAGGGCTCAGCAGCACGACGACGTCGCGCAGCGCAAATCGCAGAATGCTGCCGCCCTCCTCCCATTCGAAGTCGACGCTCTCATTCCACAGCGTCCCCACGCGCGCCGCAGCCGCCTCAAGGTCGATGGGGGCGGTGAACAGAGCCATCGCGGAGAAAATCTCCGGGGCGTCGGGATGGATCATCGAAACGGGGAACTCGGTCATGCCGCCCTCCTATGCCGAAACGGGTCGAAACCACGGGAACCACGGGAACAAGTCGAAACCACCGCAACAAGGGGAAACCGCTGCAACGGGTCGAAAGCGCCGAAATGAGTCGGGATTCGGCCGTCTAGGCCAACGGCGCTTCGACAGACCGCCGACGCCTTGACAAGCCGACGGCGTCGAGCAGGGCGGCTTCCAGCCAATGCCGGGCAACGAAAACGCCGAAAAGGCGTGGACGAAAAGAAAAGCAAAGACATAGATAAGGCTGGGTGGTTCGAATCGACAGCAGCGGAAACGAACCACCCAGCCAATTGGCAAGGAATCCGGGATTCCCACACGCTCACCTCATTTGGGACGGATGCGTCTTGCCATTGCGCGCACCCGATGGGGGCGCAAGCTCTATGAAGTTGTGCTGTTCTAATGGTATACCGCAGACACGCGATCCGCAGCAACCGTAGGTCTAAAAGTTTAGGCACTTTCGACCGACATCACAAATCGACTTAGCCGACAGTGAAATTCATCAGAGGTCTGCCAGGCGCGTGTAGACCTCGACGAAGACTTCTTCGGGAGTTCCGGGGTTGTCGACCACGAACCCAAGTTCGTCGTCCTCAAGCCTCTCCAAAGTGGCGTACTGGTTGGACAGCAGCGAAGGGTTCATGAAGTGCCCTCGCCTCTTTTCCATCCTCTCCGCGTTGAGGTCCTCGGGCGGCGCAACGTGCGCGAAGACGGTTCGAGCGCCGTTTTCACGCAAAGTGTCGCGATACTTGCGCTTGAGCGCGGAGCAGGAGACGACGGTCGAATGGCCGACGGCGTTCTCCGCCCGCATCCAGTCTCGAATTGCCTCGAGCCATGGCTGGCGGTCGGCGTCGTCGAGGGGAAGTCCGGACGCCTGCTTGTCGCGGTTCGCCTGCGTGTGGAACTCGTCGCCCTCGGCGTATACGTAGCCGAGTTTGCCTCCGAGCATCATGCCGATCGTTGTCTTTCCAGAGCCCGCAACGCCCATGACAACGATGTTGACGGGCCCTTTCGCCCGCGGCGGCGCTGGCAAGTGTGGGATGTCGGATTCGCTCATCGCTTCCTCGCTTTCGCTTTTCCGGCGGAGTCGGCGCCCGCCGCATTGCTTGTACCGTGTCTACCGTATCCCATTGCGAAGGCCGCGGGTATATGGGCTTGTCAACTTTGACGCAATGCACGCCCCAGTTCAGCCCGCGCCCTTCCCAGGTCCGCCGCCGTCGCCGTCCAAGTTCATGAAGTGCGGGCCGCGCGCAGCGAGTTCGAGGGCGTACATCGGCCCCCAATGCCTCCAGGGCGCCTTTGACAAGTAGTCGTTGGTGAAGCGCATGTCGTCGGAGACTTCCGTGACGCAGAATTCGGGGATCTTCAGGTCGACGACGGGTGCGAGCCTCTCGCATTCGGCCACGATGAGCCCCTCGTTCTGGCCGGCGAACACGTCGAATTCCCAGCCGTCCTCGTCGTACCAGAGCGAATAGCGATTCTTCAAGATAACGGTGGGGCAGCGCCGGATGATCTGGGTTGCCACGGCGAGGTCCAAGCTGGATTCCATTTCGTAGCGCTCACCTTGGACGGCCGGCGATTTCACCGCCATCGAGGCGGAGGCCTCGTCTTCGGCGTCGGCCAGAAGCCCGGTGAGAAGCCGGCGTTCGTAAGCGCCCAAATAGTCCGTCGCCTCGTCGAAGGCCGGGCACTCGACGGCCCTTCCAGGAAAGGCGATCCTCACGCGCACGGCGTACCCGTCCTCGGCGAATACGTACGCCTGAACGATCACCTGCTTCGAGCCGTGCAAAACCACATCCTTCGGCAGCGCGCGCACCAAGAACTTGCGCTCGAACTCGAATTGAAGGTCGACGTCGTCGGAATCGCTCATATCTCAAGGATACGGAAGTCGGGCGAAGGTCTCACGGGCAATCCACGCTCTGACGGCGCCGACGCCCGGCGAAGCCGTCCGCCCGCAGTCCACGAAGGATTTCGACAAGATGCCGCGGATCGTTGCGCCACAGGTTCCGCAGAGCCGCCACGCCCACAGACATCCGCGGACGTCGGCGAACTCCGTCCGAGACAGCGCACTTACCCTACTCCGAGTCTCGTTTAAAAGCTCCGCCGAGCGCATACACACCGAGCGAAACGGCGTAGGCAACGACGGTGAACACTGCGACTCCGCTGTATCCGGTGAACCTGGACAGCAGGTAGCCGCCAATGGCTCCGCCGATGGTGGCGCCCGCATACATGGCGGCGCTCGCTAGCGACGACACGGTGCCTCGGGCCAGATCGGTGTGACTCTGAAGCTCGCTCATCAGCACAGGGAACAGAAAACCGCCGACGAGCATCGCCACGGCCAGGACGATTACGGCCACCCACATATTGGACACGAAAGCAGTGCCGAGGTAAATGGCGCCGAGGGCGATGATCCCGAACAGAAGCGAACGCCTTTCCCCGAGGCGTGCAACGAGCCGCGACCCCGTCAAGGAGCCGATGGCGTTGCCAAGGCCGATGATGATCATCGCCGTGCCGATCGCGTTCTGATCGGCGCCAAAGTCTTTTGCCAGCCACGATCCAATGAAAGAAAGGGCGGTGAAGTTACCGGTCTGGAAGATCAAGTATGCAATCAGCGACATCAGGAGAGGGTGCGAACGGGCGACGTGTGCGTAAGGCGCGAAGAGTCTGCCGCCGGAGGCCGCGGGCGCCACATTCGGGAAACCCTTATAAAGAATTGCCCACAGCACGGCGCTGGACGCGGCAATCGCGAAGAATGGAATGCGCCATCCCATTGAGGACAAGAACGAAGCGATCGGGATGCCCGCCACTTGGGCGATCGCAAGCCCCGCAGTCGCATACCCCATGGTTTTGACAATTGCTTTTGGCGGCACGGTCACCGGGATCGACGCCCAGATCTGCGGTGCGACGAAGGCGGCGGCAACGCCCGCAAGCGAGCGTGCGGTGAAAAGCGACCAGAAACCCCACGTGCAACCGCAAGCCGCAGTGAAGACGCCGAATCCGACCAGCCCGGCAAGCAAAACCTTGCGGCGGTCCAGACGATCGGAGATGGGACCCGCAATGAGAGCAAATAAAGCGTAACCGAGAGCATAGGCTGAAACGAGCCAACCGGAACGAGACACGCTCACCCCGAATTCCCGTTGAAGCAGGGGAAGCAGCGGAGCCGTGAGGAACGTATCCGTGCCGATGACGAATAAGGTGGAGAAGGAGAGCAGGCGCATCGTGGGTTCGGACGCGGGCGTGAACTGCGAAGGGACAGTCATAATTGCACCTTTCAGGCTGCCCCACAAGCCGCGACTAGACGGCCGGACGCACTCCAAAGGGCGAGCCAAACTTGCGGATCGGGAGCTCGGAGTCGCCAACGCGTGCCGACGACGGCGCCCCCTATTTTCATTTCGAAATTTCTCGAAATAATGATCCGTCCGTGCTTTCGCAGCTGTCAAGGGCTAACTCACGTCAGTCGCCCTTGGCAGGCCCCGTCATTGAGGGAAGGCCGCTCCGCCGGGCCGTTCGCGTCGATGCACTCAGGCAGGCCCGCCCGTCATTGAGGAAAGGTGCACCGCACCTGCACCGGTAGACTCGGGTCAAAGTCGACGAAAGGTCCAGCAGTGGGAAAAGAAAGGCTGCATCATCCGGCTCGGGACGCCATCGAGCTTGACGGCGTCCTGAGCGCGCTGTCCGACCCGATCCGCCGCGACATCCTTCGGAAGATCGCATGCAACGGCCCTCAGGTTTGCGGCGATTTCGACTACGACGTCGCACCGTCGACCATGTCCTACCACTGCAAAGTGCTCCGAGAATCGGGGCTCGTGCACACCGAGGCGATCGGCAAGCACCGTCAACTCACGCGCCGCGACGAGGCCATCGAAGCCCTCTTCCCCGGCCTTCTCGAGTCCGTGGGGCTGCCTCCCGGCCAGGGCCGGTGGCCAGAGCACACAGAGCACACAGAGCACAACGAGGGCGCTGAGACCCAAAAGCGCCCGTAGCGCCCAGGACGCGCTGAGTCACAAGAGTCCATTGGGCGATTTCCGTCCCTCCTCCCGAAAACACGAATCCACCCGCCTCGCGCGAACAGGACTACCCAGGTCAGCAGATCGACAGCAGCTAAAGGGGCCGAAAGAATCAGGCAGACCGAGAGGTTCGGAAAGCTCCAGGTAGCGGCGGGAAAGCCGGGATCCTCCGCGGACGAATCCACACCGGCGCGCCGGGGGTGGCAAAATTGCCCCTATGGACAATCAGCTTCCCACCGGAGTCGATGTGGTGGTCGCCGCCCAGACCCTCGGTTCGACGATCCGCCGCACTCCGCTCGACATGTCGCTTCGCCTTTCGGGCATTCGCAATCAGGACATTCTGCTCAAACGCGAGGACATCCAGGTGGGCCGCTCCTACAAGGCCCGCGGCGCGTACAACTTCATCTCGAGCCTGAGCGCCGAAGAGCGCGAGGCGGGCGTTGTGTGCGCATCGGCCGGAAACCACGCCCAGGGCGTGGCCTTCGCGTGCAGGCAGTTGAAAATCCATGCCAAGGTCTTCCTGCCGTCCACGACCCCGCGGCAGAAACGGGCTCGCATCGCGGACATCGGGGGGCGGTGGATCGAACAGGTCATCGTGGGCGCGACCTTCGACGAGGCCTCCGCGGCGGCGCAAGAGCATGCGCGCGAGCACGGCGCGACCTACGTCCACCCCTTTGACGACCCGCGCACAATCGCCGGCCAGGGAACCGTGGTCAAGGAGATATTCGAGCAGGCGTCAGAGCCTCCGGCGGCCGTGGTCGTCCCCGTGGGCGGCGGCGGGCTCCTGGCGGGAACCGCGATCTGGCTGCACACGTTCCACCCCGAGGTGAAGGTCATCGGCGTCGAACCGGAGGGCGCGCCTTCGATGCGCGCGGCCCTCGACGCAGGGCATCCGGTCACCCTGCCCCGCATCGACGGCTTCGCCGACGGCACGGCGGTGGCGCGGGCCGGAGACATCACCTTCGAGATCGCGCGCCAGTTCGTCGACGAGATCGTCGTCGTCCCAGAAGGCGCCCTGTGCACCGAGATGCTCGAGCTTTACCAGGTCGAGGGCATCATCGCCGAGCCGTCCGGGGCATTGGCAAGCGCCGCCGTCGCCCGTTTCCTCCCCGACCTTCCCGACGGCCCGGTCGCCTGCGTGGTCTCGGGCGGAAACAACGACGTCTCGCGCTACGCCGACATCGTGGAACGCTCGAGCGTCTACGAGGGGCTACGCCACTATTTCCTCGTCACCTTCCCCCAAAAGCCCGGGGCGCTCCGCCATTTCCTCGACGGCGTGCTGACCGACGGCGAGGACATCGTGCTTTTCGAGTTCACGAAGAAGAACAACCGCGAGACTGCGCCCGCCCTTGTCGGCATTGAAATCCAGGAGCCGGAGCGGATCGGCGAACTCTTGGCCCGCATGGAGGAATCCCCTCTGAGCATCGAAAAGCTCGAGCCGGACTCCCCGGTGTTCTCATTCCTCCTCTAACGCGCCCTCGCCCCCTAGTCTGGTGCACCCTCGCCTCCTCTAACGCGCCCTAGCTTCCCCGTCTGGCGCGTCCTCGCCTCCTCTAGCGCGCCCCGCGTCGGCCGAGTCACCTTCGGCGCAATGGGAATCTGCGGCAGCAAGCAGAGCACGCCCCGCGCCGAAGGGGTCGCCGCCAAAGTCGCCCGGTCGCGCCGACGCCCCGCCGGCCCAGGGCACTGTCCGATCGGAACAGGCGTACGCCTCGGCGTCGCCCGCCGATCCCGTCCGGCCGCCGCTTGGCTTTTCTGAAGGCGGCGCGCCGCTCTAAAACGACGTAAACTACGACGAGAAGGACAAAGGAAGGACTCCCATGGGCCTGAAGAAATTCGTCGCCAAAACGTACATGCGCTTCTCGCGATGGACGTGCGTCACCGATCCGCTTCCGGAAAAGGTTGTTCTCATCGGCGCTCCGCACACGTCGAATTGGGACGGATTCTTCATGGTCATGGCATTCTGGTCGATCGACCGGGACTACAAGTTTCTGGTGAAAGAATCGCTCGTGAAAAATCCTTTCACGCGCCCCTTGATCAAGCTCGCACACGGAATAGCGGTCAATCGCTCGTCAAGCAACGGAACCGTCAGCTCGATCGTCGAGGAAGCGAAGAACAGTGAGGAATTCGCCCTCGTCATCGCCCCGAAGGGAACGCGCGCCAATCGCGAGTATTGGAAGTCCGGCTTTTACCGCATCTGCCTTGAAACGGGACTTCCACTTCAGCTGGGCTTCGTGGACAGGCAGCGGAAAGAATACGGCTGGCGCCACAGCATCGTTTTGACGGGCGACGTCAAAGCCGACATGGAGAAAATCCGATCCTTCTACGAGGGCAAGCTCGGCAAGCGGCCGCAGTACAGCAATGTTCCCAGGCTTAGGGCCGAGGACGACGCCGAAGCGCGCGAACGCCTGCTGGGCGAAAAGTAGGGGCAGTTCAATAAAAAGGGCTCAGACACCGCGCTAACTGTCAGTTTCGCGCAGTGCCAAGCCTCAATCCTTGCCACCGGCGCGCGGTTGCCGCATCGCCGTTGACCCACTCCAAGACGTCCAGAAAACCGGACGTCCCGAGTCCATTATCTGATACGCGGGAGCGGCGCACAAGACTTCGCGAGCGCGTACGTTGAGCATCGCGCCACGTTTGCGCGGGCACCTTTCATCCGCCGATTCGCCTCCGCCGCCTATCGCGCCGCGCTCAGGCCGATATCACCGGTTTCGGCGGTTCGCCGCGCTCGCTTGGGCAACACTGCCCGGCGCGCGGCCACGCTCCACACTTGCCGATTTAGGTTAAAAGTATTAACCTATTGCCATGGGCACATCCATTTCAATCCATTCGCAGGCCGCGTCGGCGAAACAGAAAAGGCTCGCGGAACCGAGCGCGCAGCCGAAACGCAGCGAGGCGTCCGGCGACAAACGGCGGACGGACACACGAGCCCGTCTGGCGGCGGCAACCGTCGAAATCATCGACGCCTCGGGCTGGCCCTCGGTGACTTTGGGGGCCGTGGCGAAAGCGTGCTCGATCTCGACTCCTGCGATGTACAAACACTTTCCGGACAAGGCGGCTCTTTTTGAGGCCGCGCAGGAGGAGATGTCCGGCAGGCTCGGCGCGCTCGCGGACGCAGCGGCCCACGAGAGCCCCGTCGATTCGATTTTCGACATCGGCGAACGCCTCATCGTGTATTCGGAAGAGCACCCCAACCTCCTCGAATTTGCGTTCTTCGGCCCCTCGAGCAACAACACGTCCGCCGTCGACGCCGGGGCGGGGGCCCGCTGGGAGCTGCTTGCCTTCGTCCACCGTGAGATCGGGCGGCTCGTCGAGTCCCAGTCTCTGCCCCCGTGGCGCAGCGCCGACGAAGCCGGACGCGACCTGTTCGTGAGCCTATGGTCTTTCATTCAGGGCTACTCGAAGCTCGTGACGTCCGGAACCGTTCGCCATCGGAGCGCTTTTCTCAAAGCGGCGTTGAGGTCCGTGCTGTCGATTGCGACGGCGCAGACCTCCGCCGAAGAGCCCCGGAGCCCGGCGGAAGAGGAGCAAGCAGCCCATAAAGAAGGGGGAGATTGCGTCGACAAGAAATGAGCAAACACAGAAAACCCGAATCGACCCGGCAGCTGAATGCCAACCTGACAACCGAATGCCAACACGGCAAACAAATCCGATGCGGACAGGCCGGCGCGCAAAGCACATGGAGCGATGCGCCGCAAGCCGTTCCGCACTGAGACAAAGAAAGGAAGAACAATGTCTCACACCCTAGTCGTTTACGGCCACCCGTACAGTAAATCCTTCAATCACGCGATCCTCGAGGCGGTCACGGCCGGCCTAGACAAGGCGGGCAAGAATTACAAAGTAATCGACTTGCACGCCGACGGCTTCGATCCAAACTATTCGACCGAGGAGCTGTCCCTTTACAGGAAGGGCGAAACGGCCGATCCGCTTGTCACCGCGTACCAGAAACTGGTCGACGAGGCGGACTCCCTCATCGTCCTGTCCCCGATTTGGTGGTCCTATTTGATGCCCAATGTCAAAGGGTTCTTCGACAAGGTCATGAAAAAGCCATGGGCCTACATCGACACCAAGACCGGGCTCAAGGGCAAACTCCAGCACATCGGCAAATCGTGGGTCATCACCACCGCCATCGCGCCGAAGTGGTATCTGCGGCTGTTCGCGGGCAACCCGATCAAGGGAACGTTTATTTCCACGGTCATGAAGTCACTCGGATTGCGCAATGTCCGTTGGACCCATTTCGGCCAGGTCAACAAGCAGGGCGGCGGTCGCCACGAGAAGTTTCTGCGCGAGATCCGGGAACAAGCCGAGAAGTTCGGCGTTTGAGGCTCAGCGCGCCGGCCGGACAACCGCTTGGGCGAGGAGGTCGAGGCCTCGCTCCGCCTGAGCGGTTCCGGGAGAGAGGTTGACGAGCATGACCTCGTCGGCGCCCGTCGTCGCCTCGAATCCGTCGAGGAACCGCTTGGCGTCCCCGCCCGTGCCAACGGCCGTATACTTCAGCATCTCGACGATCTGGTCGGCTCTGCCGGACGCAATGTAGGCGTCTAGATCGGCGTCGGAAATCTCCTCGGCGCCCTTGGCGAACATCCTCACGCGACGCCGAAGGACCTCGGCGTGCTGGACTTTCGCGGCCTCCTCCTCATCCGCCACAATGAAATTCGCGGCGGCGATCGCGTAAGGTTGCGCGCACTGCTCGCTGGGCCGGAAACGGGCGCGGTAGACGTTGATCGCCTGCTCCAGCATCTCCGGGGCGAAATGGGACGCGAAGGCATACGGCAAGCCGAGCGCGGCGGCCAGCTGCGCGCCGAAAAGCGAGGATCCGAGGATGTAAAGCGGCACCTTGGACCCCCGCCCAGGGTTGGCGTTCACGCCCGGCGTGACCGTCGCGTCGGCGAGGTAGCCGCGCAGCTCTGCGACGTCGTCGGGGAAGTTCTCGGCTGCGTTCGGATCCCTCCTCAAGGCGCGGAGCGTTCGCGGGTCGGTGCCCGGCGCCCTTCCCAGGCCCAGGCCGATGCGGTCGGGATAGAGGGCTTCGAGGGTGCCGAATTGCTCGGCGACGATGAGCGGAGCGTGATTGGGAAGCATCACGCCGCCCGCGCCAAGCTTGATCTTCGAGGTTCGCGCGGCCACATGGGAAATGAGCACGGCCGGCGCGGAGGACGCGATAGTCGGCATGTTGTGATGCTCGGCGTACCAGATGCGTTCGAAGCCCAAGCGCTCCGCCCGCTGCGCCAAAAGAACGGACCGGGCGAAGGCGTCCGAAGGCGTTTCGCTCGGTCCGACGAAGGCCAGATCGAGGAGAGAGTATACGGTCATCGCGGTCCTTGGGTCGCAGTGTCGTTGGAAGTCGTTGTGTCTGCGTTTCAGTTTATTCGCGGGCCGGCTCGCCGGTAAGGCCGGTTCGCTCTCCGCTTCGACGACGCGCCCGAATTCTCTCGTTGGCCCAGGCGATGAGGACCGCGGCCAGGTAGAGCCCGATGAGGACGAAGGCCTGGACCGTCATCGGCCACGGGCTGGGCAGGGGGTTGGCGATCGCCGCGAAGACGAAGGCGAGGACAACCGCCCAACGCCACGCGCCGAGCATGCGCCGCGCGCTGAGAAGTCCGAGGAAGTTCAGCGCCGTCAACACTTCGGGAACAAGGAAAGAGATTCCGAAAGCGAGGACGAGCCGGGTGTAAAACGTGACGTAGGAGCCGGCTTCGAGCAGCGAATAGCTCCCGTCGGGGACGAAGCTCTGGAGAATTCTGACGGCGTGGGGAGCCATCCGGACGGCGCTGAACGCTCCCGCGGCGAAGAGCGCGACGCCCACGCAGCCGAAAGCCGCGCCGTAGGCCTTTTCGCTGCGCTTGAGGCCGGGGCCGATGTACGCGCCGACCTGATAGATCCACCAGGGGCTCGAAACGATCGCGCCAATCGACAGAGACATGCGCATTTTCAGGTCGAATCCCGCTCCGATCGTCTGGAAGTTGATCTGCGTGCGGGAATCCTCGAGCGCGGTCAGCGGCTCGAGGATGAAATCGAGCACCGGTTCATAGAGGAACCAGCCGACGACGGCGCCGACGCACACCCCTGCCAGCGATCGGATGAAGCGCGAGCGAAGCTCGCCCAGGTGGCTGGCCAGGCTCATCCTGCCCTCGGGATTGCGGCGTCGATCCGCCAGAAAGCGCAGCCTGCCGAGGATGCGCCGCCGGCCGCTCGCATCGAACGGCCGTGCCCTTGCTGCGCGCGGCCTTTTCGTGCGCGGCTTTTTCGTGCGCGGCCTCTTCGGGTGCGGGTCCTTCGGGCGCGGCTCTTTCGCGCGGGCTCCGTCTGCCGTCATGTCACGCTTCCTGCCGCGCGGCCTCGATCTGCTTTCACGTTGCGTTTTCCGCTGTGCTTGTGAACAGGGAATCTTGCGTCAGGCTCGCCCGTCGTCGGACGACGGTCCGTTCCCTTCGGGCGACTTTTGCTCGCCCGCGGGCGGCCCCGCAGGCGCCCGCCCCTCGTGCGCAGAGGAGCCGGACGGCTTGGCGGCGGAGGCCGAATCCTCGTCGTGGAATTCCCGCATCTCCTTCCGGAGCACTTTGAGCGACTGCCCAAAGTATTTGGCGACGTCGGGCAGCTTCGAAGCGCCGAAGACCACCACGAGAACGACGACCAGAACAATGATGTGCGAGGGTTTCACAGTTTGTCTCCTTCAATCGAGTCCCGCGCGGCGGAAAGCTCGCCCGGCGACTTTTCGTTTGGCTCGGGTTCGGCTTGCGCGGCCGGTTCTTGCGGGGCGTGCGCGGCCGGTTTATGCGTCGCTTGTGCGTCCAGACCTTGCGGGACTTGCGCATCCAGACCTTGCGTGGCTTGTGCGTCCAGACCTTGCGGGGCGTGCGCGCCTTTCGTCGCCGCTGCGTCGGCGCCCTGTGTGGCCGCGCGCTTCGAACTGGTGCGCCTTGAGCCGGCGCGCTCAGAACCGGCGCGAGCGAAGGCCGCGGCGCTGTAAACTGCCCTTTCAGCCGTTCTAGCCGCCCTGTTCGCCCCGTCCCCGGCCGGGTCGGCGCCTTTCTCCGAGCTCGAGGGCCCCGCGCCGCCCGCGCCCGCCATCGCCATCCACGCCTCCATCTCGTCGCGCACGGCTTCGCGCACGATCCTGCGAGGGTCAAGCTGGCGGAGGTCCAAGTTTGCGAGCGCTGCGACCTCCTTCTCCGCGACGCCCAATTCGCCGTCGGCCCCTGCCCGCATGCCGGCGCTCCACTGCCGCAAGGCTTCAATTCCTTTGCGCATTGCGCGCAGGGCTTCGGCTATGTTTTTAGGGCCGAGAACGAGCGCGCCGACAACGAGGAGCACCAAGAACTCCCCGCCGCTGATTCCGAGCATGTCGGCCGCCCTTCGTCGCTTTCGGCGGCCACTGGCAGATAGCCGCCTTCCGACAGCCGGTGGCAACCGGTCGTCTTTCGACGGCCAGCGGCAACCAGCCTCTATCCTTCGCCGTCCCCAACGACTTCGAATGTGCGGGAGGACTCCGTCATCCGATTGCGTCGCAAACGATCCGCACACGATGCTACACGCGTGACCGCTCCGAGCACGACGAAGCGCCCGCTGAAGAGCCAGAAGCAGAGACGACGGCGGCCGCATTGTGAACTGCAGCAGCGCGTCGGCCCCGCTGTGCACCGACCCCGCTGCAATACGCCGCGGCCCAGGCAGCGGTGCAGCAAGCCCCGCAGCAGGGCGGCAGGCTCCACATCAGTGCGCCAGCCCAAGCAGCGGTGCGCCGATCTCCAGAGCAGTGCGCCGGCCCAAGCACCGACGGCGAGAGGACGACGAAAACTTCCCATGAAACACAAAATGAAAGCTCTTGCATTTTTCACACTAGAAAACATTTCTATAGGCTTTGCCAAACACTATAGATGACCAAACAACTGCTGATACGTAGGCGATTCTTCACCGATGGCTTGCCTCCGCCGGGACGTGTTTCAAGGAGTTTTCCGCGTCATCACTGACATTGATTACACTATTGCATGAGGTTTCCCATTTTGGGGTGGACAACCGGCCGAATCCCTGTAGGCTATACATGTGGCAACACTGTAGGTCCTACAGCCGCCACAGGCTTCCCGAGGCGCACGGCCACATCCACGGCTGCTCGCCAACCCGGTATGCGACTGTCAAAGCCGCATACTGACCTCATGTCCGCATCCGTTTGTCTACCTATTTTTCCTCACTGTTGCATTTTCGCTGCCTCAACGTCCGTAGCGGCGTGGAAAGGAGTTTGGCCGTGTCCGTGTTTCGCCTGGATCCCGATAAGTTTAATCAGCGGCTGAGTCAGTTGGAGAGCGCCGGCCAGAAGTTCGACACCGCCCAGCATCAGTTCGCGGTGGCAGCTCAGGCCATCGCCGGGGCGACGACGGGCGCTGGGTCCTCCGGGCGATTGAGCCCCCCGTCTGGCTCCGGCTCGTCGGGGTCGGGGGCGTCTGGCGGGGAGCATTGGTCGGGCATCGGAGAGCTCGACCAGTTCCATTCCCCGTTGCACTCCTCGGTGATCGTGCTGGACGGCAAGCTCTCGTCCATCTCGCGCAACCAGAAGGCCGCCATCGAACGCATGCGCCGGGCCTTGCACAGCTTCCTCGAATTGAACGAGTCCGAGAAGAGCGCGTACTTGGGGCGGTTGCAGGCCCTGGATACGAAGTTCACCTACCGACGCCCCGAGGAGATGGCCGACATCATCAAGAGCTACAACCAGGCTCGATCCGCCTTTGAGGCGCTTTCCAAAACCGTCTGACGGACGCGCGGCCTGACAGACAAGTTTACATTCACACATCTACGTATTCACCAACACCTACGCTCATCTATTGCGGAAAGGAGCCTGTTATGGCCACGCCGAATGCGGACCGGCTGCATGGGATTGAAGATTGGCGCACGAGCGCGATCGAGGATTCGTTTCGCTTGTTTTCTTCGGTCAAGAGCTCTTTGACCGAGATCGCCGCCATCAATCGCGAGGTCGCCTCGGATTTGGGTTTGGAGGGAGGCACGGCCAACGCCGCTTGCAAGATCCTCGATGGGATCGCCACGGGCTTGTACGAGGACGCCGACAATCTCCAAAAGATCATCAACGTATCCAAAGACGCCCTGGCAGGTGGAATCCAAGCCAAACACGAAAGCGCCCAAATCCAATCTGACTTAGCAGACGTTAATGGCACCATTAATAAGATAATCAAACTTCGGAAAGGCTCTGGGATTCAAAACAGCCCAGAAACAATTGTCCACCTTGAGGCTCAACGCAGTGTTGCGCATGCCGAGATTGAGAAGCGGGCGACGAAGACGTTGTCAACGTTGAACGGGCGGACGTTGACGGCTATTGGCGGACTTCCATTTCAAGATCAGATTCGGGCGATTTTGGGCAAGGACAATCCCAAGCTCGTTGAGCGGCTGGCACAGCATATGGATTCCCGCCGGCAAGTCGAGCCGGGGAACGGGGAGCCAAGGGCAGGGTCGGCGCCGACGCGTTCGGCCACGGACTGGCGGGCCAGTCCAGACCTCTCGGTGGGCTCTCCGGGCAGCCACACAGGCCACGTCCCAACCATAAGGGACGGAGGTTCTGCCGGCGGCGTGTCGTTGCAAGGATCGCATTACTCGCCGGTGCCTTCGGGGGTGTTCGTTCCCGGCTCGCCGACCCCTCATGCTGCGCCGATCGGCGGAACAGGGGCACATCATGATCCTCTCACGATAGGGGGCGGAGCTGTTCTCGGCGGTGTAGCCGGGTTCAGGGCCTACCAGGCCGCACGCGCCGCACGAGCGGCTGAGGCACCGGGCTCCCGGGCCGGGACACTGCGCTCCGGCGCGGCGCTGCGCACAACGCCGTCTTCGTCTGGCTCAATCCTGCGCGGAGCGACAACAGCGGCACGAACCCCCGCGCCCTCGTCGTCCGCTTCGCGTGGAATCGTGCGGGGCGGGGCCTCTGGCATCGCCCGGCCCACCTCGTCCTCCGGAGGGCGAGGAATCCTGCGCGGGGCCACAACAGCGGCCCGCACTCCGACCAGCTCGGCGTCAACCTCGCGTGGAATCGTGCGCGGGGCAACCACGGCCGTGCGCAAAACCACCGGCTCGTCTTCCCCTGTCGGCAAGCCCGGCAGCGCCCGAACAGAATCAACCGCTTCCCGCACGGCGGGAACGTCCTCGCGCAGCGCCTCGCCAACCCGCACAACACGACCAGACGCGAAAGGAATCGGCCGCGGGGCAGGAGCCTCAAAGGAAGGAATCGGCCGCGGGGCCGCGGCAAACGGGAAGACAACGGCCGCCCGCGGGACGAAAACTGCGGGCTTGACGACGCGAAGCGAGGCTTCGACGGCACGGGCCGGGTCGCGTGGAACGGGGGCATCCTCCTTGACGGCACGCTCACAGACGGGCAAAGCCCCACAGGCTCGGACCGGTTCGTCGTCCCGAGCAATGTCCTCCCTGACCGGACGTCCCGCGCGCAACGCAGACAAGAAGAAACGCAACCGCGATCATACGGGCATAGACGTGACGGCCTACGAGACCGACAAGACCGTCACCTTCCTCGAAGCCGGACACCGCGCAACCGAAAACGAGGGCAATGCCCGCTAAACTCCAGCCGTAACAAACACGCGGAGGCCGGCGCGCTATGCGGTATGCCGGCCTCCGCGTTTCGTTTCGGAACGGCCCCTCTCAGGTGCCGCAGTTACAGCGCATCTATGAGCGATCCCCACAGACCACGTCCGTTCAAGAACTCCTGAACATCCACTGTGACAGACTTGAAGGGCCGCCTGCGCCCAAAGAGAAGCCTGGCGCGGCGTAGTTGGTTCCGCTCTGGCAACGGTCCACGCCTTGGCGTGGCCAACGTCGAGCGCGCCCGGCTAAGGACGGAATCGCCTTTGCGGATCCTGCTCAGGCCCGTCCCCGAAAGCCTGCTGGTGAGGCGAGGCTCCCCCGCCAGACGACGGTACATAGCTGTTTCCGGCGGGCATCCCACCCTGCCGATGAGCGGTAGTTCTAACCTCGCCTCGACGCCTGCCCGCGACGAAAGCAAGACCGGCGATCACGACCAGCACGCCGCCGCCAACAGCGGCCCACCCCCAGGCAGGAAATCCACTAGCCGACGACGAGGCCCCGTCGGCCTTCTTCCCCGACACTCCAGACGAAGAAACCGTCCCCGAAGACTCCTTCTCGGCCGTGATCTCCACACCATAAGTGAGAAAGTCAAGGTTTTCAAGGATCACCTTGTTCCCCTGGATCTTCCCCAGACTGGACAGCGTCACCTTCCCGGGCATATTCACCACAACTTTTCCTTCGACGCCGCTCAATTTTGTATCATCGTGCGCACCATAAGACTTGAAATGGTACTTCCCGTCCCGTTCGGTTAGCTTCATATTCCCTTTGAAAGGCTTATCAGAGGTGACCCTGCACGTCAGGTGACCGCCGGGCGGCGTCACATCCTCAACCTTAGGGGAGTCAATAAACGTCGCCTCTCCCTCAACTATAAGTCGGACCCCTTCGCACGTTTGATTGATTTTAGCCATGGAGTCTCTCGAATCTTCGAACGTAAAGTCAAGCTTCATGTCACCGTTGGCTTGAAACTCAATCGTCCCATTGATCTTGCACCCGGAAACGATAAACGAGATAAAGGCCAGCACGACCCCTACAAGACGCGAACGCCTCTTCACGTGAACGGACATATCAAGCCTCCAGACACTCCCGGCAAAGGCTGCCAGGCACCACGCTAAACCGTACAGACCCCAGCGTAGCGCCTCCACAGGTCCAACGCACTAACCGAAGAAACAATGAGAAACTCAACCATTGAGACCTCCTCGGCGTCTCACGCTCAGAGACAATCTACTTTGGTTCAACGTCCTTGCTCAGCAGACGCAGACCTTGATGCAAGATCGAGAGAAGCGAGATTTTAGCGAGCCGCTGCACGAACCGTGAAATCACAGACCAAGAGCATCAGAAGGGCTCGAAACGGGGACTATCTTCCCCCTCCACTTGCGGCCTCCGACCTACAGACAAGCCAACAGGACGAGACAAGCCTTCGTCTGAAAACACCTCAGCGCGCCCGACGCCTGCCCGCGACGAACGCAAAACCCGCGATCACGACCAGCACACCGGTGCCGACAGCGACCCACGCCCAGGCCGGAAATCCGCTGGCCGACGACGAGGCCGCGTCGGCTTTCTTCCCCGGCAACGACGATGAAGCCGACCCTGCGGATTCCTTCTCGGCCGTGATTTCCACTCCATAGGTGAGAAAGTCAAGGTTTTCAAGGATCACCTTGTTTCCTTGAACCTTCCCCAGACTGGACCGCGTCACTTTCCCCGGCATACTCACCACAATCCTCGTCTTAAAGTCACTAAAGTCCGTGTCGTTATTGCCGTGCGCGCCATAATATTTGAAATGGTACTCGCCGTTCCGCTCGGATAACCTCGCTTTACCAATGAAAGGTTTGTTTGACGTCACCCTGCACGTCAGATGCCCGCCGGCAGGAGTCACATCCTCAACCTTAGGATCGTCAACAAACCTCACTTTTGCTAAAAATATAGCTCGAACGGTCTCGCATGTTTGTTTGATTTTGGCCATAGAATCTCTCGAATCTTCGAAAGTAAAGTCAAACTTCATATCGCCATTGGCTTGAAACTCAACTGTCCCATCAGTCTTACACCCGGAAACGATAAACGAGACAAGGGCCAGCACGACCCCTACAAGACACGAGTGCCTCTTCACGTGGACGGACATATCAAATCTCCAGACACCCTACCGGACAAAGGCCAAACACCGCGCTAAACCGTACAGACTCCAGCGTAGCGCCTCCACCTTTCCAACGCATCAGCAGGAAGGAAAAGAAGAGATAGGCACCGGTAACCCCTGCACTGGAACCTCAATTGGTTAGCGACCGACTTCTGATGGAGGCAACCCACAATCCGCCCCTTACTTGAGGCACCTATTGGAGCTTCTCTCCGATGGCAAACCATAGTCTCCATATCAAAAGAACAGAAGTTTCTTACACGGGGCGATGCCACCCGTCGGGATCCAGCCCGGTCCCGTCCCCGAAAGCCTGCTCTTGGGGCGAGGCTCCCCCGCCGGACGGCGGCACATAGCTGTTTCCGGCGGGCATCCCACCCTGCCGACGACGAGCGGCGGCCTTAACCTCGCCTCGACGCCTGCCCGCGACGAACGCAAGACCAGCGATCACGACCAGCGCACCCGCGCCGACGGCGGCCCACGCCCAGGCCGGGAATCCGCTGGCCGACGACGAGGCCGCATCGGCTTTCTTCCCCGGCAACGACGATGAAGCCGACCTCGTGGATTCCTTCTCGGCCGTAATCTCCACCCCGTAGGTGAGAAAGTCAAGGTCTTCAAGAATCACCTTGTTTCCTTGAACCTTCCCCAGACTGGACCGCGTCACCCTCCCCGGCATACTCACCACAATCCTCGTCTTAAGCCTACTCAAGTCCGTATCGTCATCATCGTGCGCGCCATAGTACTTGAAATGGTACTGTCCATCTCGTTCGGTCAGCTTCATTTTCCCTTTGAAAGGCTTGTCAGAGGTGACCCTGCACGTCAGATGCCCGCCATTGGGAGTCACATCCTCAACCTTAGGGGAGTCAACAAACCTCACTTTCGCTAAAAATATAGCTCGAACAGTCTCGCATGTTTGTTTGATCTTAACCATCGTATCTCGTGAATCTTCGAAAGTAAAGTCAAACTTCATGTCGCCGTTGGCTTGAAACTCAACTGCCCCATTAATCTTGCACCCCGCAACTACAAACGAAACAAGGGCCAGCACAACCCCCACAAGACGCGATCGTCTTTTCACGCAAGCCAGCACGCCAGGCCATGCCCAGCCCTTCTTCAAATCGGCATTCATGTTTGACTGCTCCTTCTCATCGAACACTTTACCTTGCCTTGCCTTCTCGGAGAGACAGAGCAAAGCAAACAGGACCACACCTCTTCACAGGGCGTCTTCCTTCTCTAGACGCAGCCCTAAAACAAGCAGAGCATTCCGATTCCGGCGCGAGCGCACGATAACGCTCCAAACGCTCGGGGGAAGGTTCGCCGGCGTCGATGGCCTGCTTCACTGCGCAGCCAGACCCGCTCGCGTGGGTGCAGTCGGGAAACCAGCGTTCCTGAGCAAGTTCGCCGACGCCTTCGAGGGGTCGGCCGATGGCGTCGTCGCAGCTTTCCGGATAGTCGAGGCCGACCCTACGGGGCAACCCATCAAAGCCCCAACATCTCGATCGCGCTGCGGCGAACGGCGCTGACGCGAGCAGTCAGGAGTTCGCTCTCTTCGAGCTCGACGGCCAAAGGCGGGCGTTCCAATAAGGTGTGAATCCGAGCATCTCGGAAAGCTCCGCTTGTGGCTCCTTACCGCAGTGGCTTCTGTCCATCCCAAGTTTGTCGGCCTCGGGCCTTGGCTCGCTGTTCCTCTGCCCTCAACCCGCAACCTTCGGTCCCCGCTCGCTCTGCCGCGGCTCATGACCCGCGACGCCGTGGCTCCGGCTCGCTATCTGCTTCGCACCGTTCTTCGACCCGTCTTGCCATCGGGGATGTCCCAAGCTCACAGGCGTTCAGGCCTGGATCGTTCCGGGCTTAGGCTCGTCGTTGAGCGGCTCGCTCTTCGCCTTGTCGTTTGACGATCTGACACCGATCGAAGGTCCACCGTCACCCAACGAGCTGTCGCCGCTCAACGATTTGCTCTCTCCCGAAGACCCGTTGTCGCTCGAAGGCTCTTTGTCGCTCGAAGGCTCTTTGTCGCTCGAAGGTTTGGGCTTGGGAACCGACAAGAAGACGACGGCGAAAAAGATTGACGCAACGATGATGACCAAGCTGCGTCCCTGACGAGCTTCCTTACAGGCCTCGTGTATTCCTTTTTTGATCACAGCACTGTCAGCATCCGCCGAGGGATAACCAACAGCGCCATTCACGTACTTCTCCACTTTGTCAGGGCTTTCGACGTCAAAAGAGTCATTGAGCACTGGACGAAGATCGCCCGTAAAGTTCCAGGCAACCGCGTGACATGACGAATACTTGTTACCAGTCACTCCTGACTCAATCGAAGGCGGAACGAGAAACAGCCAGAAGAACACGGCGACCGCTGCCAAAGCAACGACACTCCGGATAATCAGATAGGCCTTCTTAGACAATTCGGTCCCCTCCACTTGATTGACGGGCCGACTTTGGTGTGCATTTCGCCCACAACCGCCTTTGTCGGCTCAGCTTCCGATAGTTCAACGCTTTGCCTCCTTGCCAGACACTTTGAGCTGCCGTTCGGCATCAGACGATTCGCCGTCCCCGCTTCCTTTTGGGAGTCGAGGCTTCGGAACTGACACGAAGACGACGGCAAAGACGATCAGCGAGGAAACGATCAGCACGCTGCGCTCCAGACGCCCCTCATGGCAAAGCCGTTGGATGTCTCGAGTTATCTTTGGGTGGGTTTCTATTTCATACTTAGCGGAGGTGGCATCATCGACGTACCTTTGGACTTCGCTTGGGTTCTCGACGTCAAAAGAATCATTGAGCAGTGGATCTATGTCGCCAACGAAGTTCCACCCGACTGGATGGCACGAAGAATACTCATTTCCCCCTCCAGATGTAATTGTTGGCGGAACGAGAAACAGCCAGAAGAACACGGCGACCGCTGCCAAAGCAACGACACTCCGCGTAATCAGATAGGCCTTCTTAGACAATTGTGTTTCCTTTCACTCGTTAAACGGACACCTCTTGGAATAAGGTTTCGTCCGCATCGAACGCTTCGCTGAAACGCATTCGCAGCTTCACTCCACACGCCGAGGCTCCGCCTTCGAACCCGCCAAACAGCGCATCCCGCCCAAGCGCCGTCGGCCCGCCCCTTTTTCACTCTCAATCTCCGACTCAGCTTCCTAAAGTCCAAGGATTCGACTCGTTGCCGAACGGCTTGAATCTAGACTCGTTGTCGGCCGGCTCGGACTCTTTGTCCATGGACCGCTCTCTGACCGATTGACCGGGATCGTGCCCGGCGTCAGAAGGCTCACAACTGGATTCATTGCTCGGCGGTTCAGAACTCGGCTCATCATGAGCCGGCTCGTTATCCAACCCACCGCTTCGAAGCCTGCCACCATTCGAAAGCCTGGGTTTGGGAATAGACACGAAGACGGTGCCAAAGAGGACGACCACAGCAATGATGACGATGCCGCGTTCATGACGCGCTTCCTTGCAAGCCCGGTGTATCCCCTTCTTCACATCATCGGCTGGTTCGACTTCCGATCTATAGCCAGAAGTCTGATCAACGTACTCTCGAACTGCAGTCGGACTCTCGATATCAAAATCGTCGTCCGACGAACGCGAATCGCCATTGAAGTTCCAACCGACAGGGTGGCAGGCGGAGTAGACCGCGCCTTCTTTAGACTGGATAGTCGGCGGGGTCAAGAACAGCCAAAAGAACGCCGTAAACGCTGCCAAAGCAACGACACTCCGGATAATCAGATAGGCCTTCTTAGACAATTCGGTCCCCTCCACTTGATTGGCAGGCTGACTTTGGTGTGCATTTCGCCCACAACCGCCTTTGTCGGCTCAGCTTCGGATAGTTCAACGCTTTGCCTCTTTGCCAGACGATTTGAACTGCCGTTCGGCATCGGACGATTCGCCGTCCGCGCTTCCTTTTGGGAGTCGAGGCTTCGGAACTGACACGAAGACGACGGCGAAGAACGCCAACACCGCGACACTGACGATGCCCCGCTCATGGCGCGCTTCTTCGCAGGCTTCTTGTATTCCCTTCTTAATGTCGTCGCTGAGAGGCTTTTGCGACTTATAGCCGACGTACTTTCTGACCGCGTCATAGTCCTCGACGTCGAAGGAATCGTCATGCAAGGGACGGTAATCGCCGTTGAAGTTCCAACCGACAGGGTGGCATCCAGAGTACACGTTGTCAGTTGTTCCGGACTCTATCGAAAGAGGCGTGAGGAACAGCCAGAAGAACGCCGCGAAACCCACAAGAGCGACAAGCGTCCGAACCACCAGATAAACCGGTTTAGACAATCTGATTCCTTCCTTTGGCGACGCGAACAGCCTTCGGATCCCGCCATGGGTTATCGGGGTTAGCCTTAAACTCCATAGACCACCTCCTTAAGCCAAACGGACGATATTTACGGACGATATTTCAGGAATAAGCGATACCGCCTCCCAGAAGCTCTGAGTGCCAACCCCTAAAGTTCTGAAAACTCCGCTCGAGGTTCTCTCTTCGGCCTTTCTGCCGCCTTGGATTTAGGCCAGCTTCCCGAGAGCTTAAGACAGCGTCTTCTTGACAGGCGACCCAGACCCCTGCTCAACCTCGGATCGTTCTTCGGTCCGTCTTGCCATCGGGGATGTCCCTCACGGCTGTTCAGGCCTGGATCGTTCCGGGCTTAGGCTCGTCGTTGAGCGGCTCGCTCTTCGCCTTGTCGTTTGACGATCTGACACCGATCGAAGGTCCACCGTCACCCAACGAGCTGTCGCCGCTCAACGATTTGCTCTCTCCCGAAGACCCGTTGTCGCTCGAAGGCTCCCTGTCGCTCGAAGGTTTGGGCTTGGGAACCGACAAGAAGACGACGGCAAAGACGATCAGCGAGGAAACGATCAGCACGCTGCGCTCCAGGCGCGCCTCATGGCAAAGCCGTTGAATATCCCTCCTTATTCTCTCGTTCGCCTCCATCTTGTATGCAATGGCGCCGTCGAGATACTTCTGGACCTTGCTCGGACTCTCGACGTCAAAAGAGTCATTGACCAACGGGTCCAGATCGTCGGAAAAGTTCCAGCCAACAGGGTGACAAGACGAGTAAGTGTTTCCGCTCCCGGACTCAATCGAAGGCGGAACAAGAAACAGCCAGAAGAACACGGCGACCGCCGCCAAAGCAACGGCGCTCCGCGTAATCAGATAGGCCTTCTTAGACAATTGCGTTTCCTTTCACTCGTTGCGGAGCAGGCTTCGATTCCGCCCAAGGGTCACCTGGATTGCCTTTAATGTAATCCACGGTTTCCTGGAGTCGGCTTCGCGCCTGTGTGTCCTCGCTGACGATTGCTTCGACAGCCAGGTCGAAATTCTTCGCCTCGTTCTCAATGTCGTCGGCGAGGTTCTTTAACAGCTTCTCTATGCGCACATTCAGATCGGAGAATGCGTGCGCCGGACCATAGGAACCAATGCCGATGACTCCACTTCTCAGAAGACACGTAAACATCGAAACGCGAGGCAGACTGTCCTTAGCTTCGATCACGCTTGTGCGCACATCTCCGAATTTGCGGCAAACGCCTTTCGCTTTTCCGTAGTCCACATTCAGCTCAGGAGCCGGTTCTATTGCACTCGAATCGATAGGGTCCATCGTCACGTCATAATATTTTCTATGGTCACTCTGCGACATCGAATCCAGATTGCCGATCAGCATACTCTCCACCCCCTTTTCGGCCTTTGTCACGCTCTTATTTATTGCTTCGAAAGCACTCTCGAGCTGGCTTATCGCTGAATCATAGCTATCCACTTTTTCATCATCAACCATCGCATCTTGAGACGACTTAAGAGTTTGAAGTGCTCTTGATGAAGTTTGAAGAAGCTTTCTCTCTATCACAACCTCTGGTGCTGTGAATATAAGTGCTGCATCAATTGTGGCCGAAACGATCTCAAGAACCATTTTGAAGCCTTCCCGCTCACTCAACGCCACGGCATCGAAGACCTTGATCCCCTGTTGGAGAGCCTTAACCACGGAAGCGCGCGTTTCTTCGAACATCTTCATTTCGGAGTTCAGCGCTCCGCCAAGCACCATTGTCTTGTCATGAAGACCTCCGGTGACGCTGGCAAGTTTAGCCACAAAAGCCTCAACCTTATGGATAACTTCGCCACTCATGTTCCCTAAAGCTTTTCCAGCCTGGTCAAGGTTGGTAAAGATCGTTCCCCCGCCGGTGGATTTATTGCCGACTGTCTGCGGATCCTTCGCAAGCGGACTTACGGCGGTTATCCACTTCTCGATCTCATTATCGACATTCTTAGGATCAGGAAGTTGTTTCCATGGCTCAACGATCTTGTCTATAGACCAACGAATCTTGTCGAACTCGGACGTGCAATCCGCGCCACTTCCCCCACTGCCGGAGTCGAGAGCTTCTCCGCCCCCCTGACCGTCCATTCCCGGTCTTGCGATATCCCTGTCGCTAGAACCTACAAGAGGTATCGGAAAAGACACCACGTACCTATCGTCCATAATGGTGCAGTGAGATGTAATTCCGGAGTTTTCGGACATCATGTAGGCGTCGATGGCCGATCGCTTCAGATAGCCGACCAGCTCTGGGACATCTGCATAATCGTATTCTTTCTTTGGATCGTAAGCCATGATGGCGACCCTTCCATGGTTGTCGTTTGTTTACGTGATCCATATCGATATGCGCGACCCAACCTTTCGTTGGATAAGAACAACCTACCACTCACCCCAACGGCAATCAATGCCTTTTTTCGAAAGACTTTTGTCTAGCAAAATTTCGCCAACCTGCAGAACTAACTCAAGCAAGATTGCTATAATATAACATTCTCTAAATGACGCCTACGTATTCATTGGAGCAGCCTCGCTTAAGCACCTTTTCCATCTATGAGAATCATGCCTTCAGAAGTCGTTCCACTGCGAGCCCTCTCACCATTTGGACACGGACGGCCTTGGGCGGTCGCCGAGGCGCGAAGCTAAGGAGGCATCCGCCGTTTTCCCTTGGAGGCACTTCGAGGACGCGCCGATTCATTAGACATGACCACGGCAGTCACACATTCACTGCCGCGGGCGGGACTGCCGGCAAACAGCTGAGGCGCGCTATCCGCAGCTGCACTGTCAGACTGCGAGCGTCACGCGTCCCTGCTTGAACAAGTCAGCAAGTTGCGCCGTCGGGATCTGGTTATCCTGCGACCATTGGCAGCCGGAAGTCAGTAGCGCGGCATCGACGGATCGACGTAAAGCCACCACTGTTTCAGGCCTCCCGCAACGTTGATCACCTCAACGCCCTCGGCGGCAAGGGCCTTCGCCGCCTGCATCGAGCGGACCCCGCCCAAACAGTAGACGTAGACGGGCCCGTCGGGAAGCCTCTTCGCCGCAGCAGACGGGTCGGCCAGGACGTCGGCGAGCGGAATGTGCGTCGACGGCCGGATCGCGCAAATCGCGCGCTCGTGGGATTCGCGCACATCAAGCATCTTCGCCCCCTGCGCGAGCCTGACCGCCACCTCTCTCACGTTCGCCTCCGGCACGCCCACATCATCCCCACCAGGCCGGGCCGCATCCGGCTTCGGCGCGACCGTGCCCGGCTCAGGTTGAGCTGCACCTGATTCAGGTTGAGCTGCACGTGGCCGCGACCGAGTCACACCTGGTTCAGTCTGAGCCGCACCCGGTTTCGTTTGAAGCGCATCTGCTTCAAACACGGCCGCACTCGGCTTAGATTGAGCAGTCCCCGGCTTTGACTCGGCCGAGCCCCGCCTAAATCGAGGCGCACCCGGTCCAGGCCGAATCGCGCTTCGGGATTGGGCCCTCCTCGGCTTAGATTGAGCCGCACCCGGTTCAGAAGCACGCGCCTCCGACGCATCCGTCTCAGGCGCAGGCATCCCCGGCGCACTTGGCCCAAACATGCTCGGCTCCGAGACGCGCACCTGAAGCGAGCTCGAATCGACGTCGTCCGAGCCAGGCGCACGGGATCCCGTCACGCCTGACTCGACTGAACGCGATTCGGTCGAGCCCAATTCGGCCGGATCCGATTTAGCCGGATCCGATTTAGCCGGACCCAATTCGGACGCAGCCGCCTTTGCAGCGTCGCCCCGCTCCGAAACTCGCGCCTCCGGGGCATTCGTTTCAAAGACAAATGCCCCTGTTCCACCCTCTTGGGAACTCAACCTTTCAAAAGCGTCGAACTCAGGCTTAGACGCCTTTGACGCACCCGCTCCGGGCACCCATGTTTCAGACACATCAAACTCAGACTGACGGATTTGGAACTCACCCGCCTCGGGCGCCGGCGTTCCAGAAGCGTCGCGCTCCGGCTTACGCTGCTTGGGCGCACTCGTTTCCTGCACGGGCGTATGAGACACATCAAAATTGATCTCGCCAGCCCCGGGCATCAACGTCTCGGAGGGATCAAACCCCGGCAGACCAGCCCCCGGCATGCTCGCCCCGGGCACCCACGTTTCGGAAGGATCAAATCCAGGCTCACGCACCCTCGGCGCACTCGCTCCCGGCACCAACGTCTCAGACGGATCAATTTCAGGCTCACGCACCCTCGGCATCCTCACCCCGGCCATGCCCGATCCCGGCACCAACGTTTCGGACGCATCGAACTCCAGCTCGCCCGGCCCTGGCTCACCAGCCCTCGGCATGCTCGCCCCGGGCACCCATGTTTCGGAGGGGTCAAACTCGGACTCACGCGCTTTCGGCGCACCCGCTCCCGGCACCAAGGTTTCAGACGCGTCCAATTCTGACCCTTGCGGCCAATGGGCGCCAGGTTCGGCCAGGTGCGATCCAGGCGCATTTGACCCAAGCCCATTTGATCCAAACGCATTTGACCCGAGCCCGCCTCTTTCCGAGTAGCCCGGAACGCCGCATGCATTCATCAAGCGTTCTCCTTTCAGGGGCGCCGGCCTGTCAGGCCTGCCAACCAGGGAAATCGTCTCATATCGGTTGTTCAGGGCGTCTAGCGCCAGCACGGTTCCCAGAAGAGGTTTGCCGACGCCGGTGATGAGCTTGACGGCCTCGCCCGCCATGATCGAGCCGACCTGGCCGCACAAACTCCCAATCACGCCGGCCTCTCCGCAGCTCGACGTCGCCCCGGCGGGCGGCGGGCTCGGAAAGAGGTCGCGCAGACACACGCCGGGCTCCTTGACGCCGAACTGCCGCGCCCGTCCGCCCGTCCAAAACACCGAAATCTGCGCCGAGTATCGAAGGATCGACCCCCACACTTCGGGAATCGACAATTCGGAGCACGCGGCGTCCACCGTGTAGCGGGTGAAGAAATTGTCGCTTCCGTCCAACACCACGTCGTAGCCGAACATCAGCTGGGCGGCATTTTCCTCCGTGAGCCGCTCTGGGTACACGATCACGTCGACGTCGGGGTTGAGCGCCTCGATTTTCGCCGCGGCGGAAACCGCTTTGGGCGTCCCGATGGCGGTCGAATCGTGAATCACCTGCCGATGAAGGTTAGACAGGTCGACGACGTCGTCGTCGATGATCCCGATCGTCCCCACGCCGGCGGCGGCGAGGTACATAAGCGCGGGAGACCCGAGCCCGCCAGCGCCGACGACCAGCACGCGCGCCGCGGCCAAACGGGCTTGGCCGTCCTCGCCATGGAGGAGAATCTGGCGCGAATACCGCGTGCGCTGGCGATTGTCGAGCACGCTCTCAGGCTCGACTGCGGGGCGAAAACTCATACCGCCATGGTACCGCTGAGCATCGCAGCACGCCGATATTCGCAGCAGGCGGAGCCTCTGCCGGCGAGCCGACCTTGTGGCACATCGAGCCGATTTTGTGGCACGCCAAGCCAATCTCGTGGCACATCGAGCCAACGTTGCGGCACGCCAACACTGATCGGGCATCGCCTTTACTGATCGGGCATCGCCTTGCGCGAGGCAATGGAGAAGGGCGGCGCGCCGTGCCGAAGGGCATCGCAGAGGGCGCGAGCGGACACAGCCTGCATCCGCGATGCGAAGCGGAATGCGCGCATCGATTAAACTCGTGCCACATGAGGATCGCCGTCATAACAGTCTCCGACCGCACGTTTTCCGGGCAACGCAAGGACGTTTCCGGCCCGCTCGCCGTTCGGCTTCTCGCCGACTTCGGCGAAGTCGAGGGGCCCGCGGTGGTGCGCGACGGCGTCGAATCGGTGCAGGCGGCGATCCGCGAGGCGGCCGACTCGGGGGCGGACGCCATCCTCACCGTGGGCGGCACGGGAATCACCAGCCGCGACCTCACGCCGGAGGCGACCGAGCCGCTGCTCGCGCGCAGGCTCATCGGCGTCGAAGACCTTCTGCGGGACAATCCCCAAGTTCCCACCGCCGCCCTCTCCCGCGGCATGGCTGGCGTCATCGAGGGGGACGGACGCCGGGTTTTCGTCCTCAACGCGCCCGGATCGACGGGCGGCGTGCGCGACGCCGTCGCCGCCGTCGGCCCCCTTCTGGGCCACATCGTCGACCAGCTTGCTGACGGCGACCATCCCGCGCCGCACAAAGCCGCCACGATAGCCATTCAGAATCGAGGCCGCAGCGACGGCTCCGACGCCGAGGCGATCGTCGCCGGCGTCACCGCCGAGCCCATCGACATGGAGGCCCTCGCCGCCGCCGTGGACGATCCAAGCGCGGGCGCAGTCGTCACATTCTGCGGGCAGGTGCGCAATCACGACGACGCCCGACCGGTGGTTTCCATCGATTACGAGGCGCACCCCGAAGCCGGAAACGTCGTTCGAAAGATCGCCGCCGACGTCGCCGCGGGAAGCGGGGCGTGCAAGATCGCGGTGCTCCACCGCACAGGCGGTCTGCGCGTGGGCGAGATCGCGCTGGGCGCAGCGGTTTCGGCCTCCCACCGGAAAGAGGCGCTGCGCGTCCTCGAGGCCGTCATCGAGCAGGTCAAGCTCCGCCTGCCCATATGGAAACGGCAGGAATTCGCCGACGGCTCGGCGGAGTGGACCGGCCAGGCTTAGTCAACGGCTCGGCGGAGTAGACCGGCCAAGCCTAGAGCCCCCGCGCGGCAGGATCGGCCGCTTGACCGGCCCAGCCGCCGTGTCCGAACACCCTAGAGCCCCGGCACGGCAGGATCGACTCGGCGAGGAGCCTCGCCGAGCAGGGCTGGGTCCACTTGGGCCCCCGGCGCGGCAGGATCGACCTCGCCGAACAGTTTGCGAGATTCTGTCAGCACGCCTGGCCGACGGCTCGGCTCACCCGCCGGCGAACGGCGGGAGGACGTCCGCCCTGACGGCTCCGGAAGGCAACGGCGCGGCGTCGTCGGCGTGGGCGCCGTCGATCAGAAGCGCGCTCACGGCAAGCTGCCTGGCAAAGCCGGCCCCTCGAGCGGCGATCAGGGCCGCACGCAGATCCCCGACGGTTGCGCCCGCGGGCAGGCTGACGCTTTCCTCGGTCACGCCGGCGGCCTCTGCCACAGCGGCGAAGTATCGCAAGTTGACTGTCATTTCATCCTCCGATCGCGCTCATCGTGCGCGAAGGCTGCAAAAAACTCGGATCGTCCACGCCGTGTCCGGGCTGTTTGCCCCACATGGCCGCACGCCAAGCATCGGCGATTGTATCGTCATCGGCGCCCGCGCGCAGAAGCGAACGAAGGTCCGTTTCCTCCCGAGCGAAAAGGCAAGAGCGAACCTGGCCGTCCGCGGTCAGCCTCGTACGGTCGCAGTCCCCGCAAAACGGGCGGGTGATCGACGCGATGACGCCCACCGTCCCGCCGGGGTGCTCGACGCCGTCGACCTTGCCGGGTGCGACGTCCCACAGTTCGGCGGGCGAGCTCCCCCTTTCCGTCCCCGGCCGCGCCACAAGCTCGAAAGCGCCTTCCAATCTGCTCAGGATCTCCTCGGCCGCAACCATCCCGGAACGCGTCCACTGCCCGCTGGGCCCAAGCGGCATCTGCTCGATGAAACGCAGTTCGTAGCCGCTCGCAAGCGCCTCCGCCACCAGCCTGACGGCCTGCGCGTCGTTGACTCCCCTGACGAGCACCGCGTTGACCTTCACGGGGAGCAAGCCCGCCTCCGCCGCGGCACGGGCGCCGGCGACGGCGTCGTCGAAGCGGTCTCTGCGAGTGAGGGCGGCGTAAGTCTCCCGATCTGCGGCGTCCATGGAAACGTTGACCCTCGTCAAGCCCGCCTCTTTCAGCCCGCGCGCCCGGTGGCGCAGGCCGAGGGCGTTCGTCGTCAGCGAGGTTTCGACGGGCGTCCCGACGTCGGTGCAAAGGGACGACGTCGCCGCCACAATCTCCTCCAGCCCCTTTCGCAGCAGAGGTTCGCCGCCGGTGAACCTCACCTTGCGCACACCGAGCCTCTCGACGGCGATGCGCACGAGCCGCACCACCTCGGCGTCGGTCAGAATGCGCTCGCCGGGAGCGGGCTGCACCCCCTCGGGGGGCATGCAGTACGTACAGCGAAGATTGCATTTGTCGGTGAGCGAGACCCGCAGATCGCGCGCGACGCGTCCGAAACGATCGATGAGCTCCGGCACGCGCGGGCGGTCCGCTGGGGCCGCACCGCTCGCCCTCAGTCTGGGCAAGCCGAGATGCACCACCGGATTCGCCCGTACGGGCGTCGGGACAGACGTGGTGTTCATGTATTCCTTTATGCCTTCGTGCGTCAGACGTGAACGCACCGCAATCCTACACGGACATCGCCGCAGTTTCGTGCCTGCCACATTCAGTTGCCGCCAAATCCCGTCATCACCGCATTCATTTATCTCGTCTCGAAGACCTTGCGCTCACGACATCAAAAACCGTATATACACTTTTTTTATCCGGCAGTCCATAACTCTTTTCAGACGTTAACGCAAGACCCCTAAAGAGAAAGGCCGAGATTTTTGATCAATTTTAAGCACTTAAGCACAGTTCATCACATCTTCAGACCCGAAACACAAACAGTCGCGGAACGAGTAAAACGCTCAGAAGCGTCTTCACCAGAAGGATGCAACACCATTACGCGACCGTAAAATAGCAAATAACAAGGATGAACTTCTCTAAGTTGACCGCAGGATTCAAGTGAAAAAGAAACCCTGGTGAGCGGACCCACACTCATGTAAGCTCCAAATGCGCAGGGCATCGCAACCGGCATTTTCGTCACCGCTCTCGCACAATGAAAACAACCAAATAACCGAAGGAACATCAATGCACAACAATCGCGTTCCTCGGCGGACTCATCGCTCGCTCGCCACCGCTACAGTTCTCACCGCGGCCGCCGCACTGGCCGCCGCGCCCCTGTTCAGCGCGTCGGCCTTCGCGGCTCACGAGTCTGCGCCGGGAAGCATCTCGCGACTCGAGCCAGCCAAGCCCGCCCAGCTCACAGGTTCGGCGGAATGGGGCCTGCGTCAGAGTTTCCGCAGCTACATCAAGACCGGTCCGGCACACGGAAGCTGGGAGCTTCTCGACGGCGCCACCGGGGAATTCAACTTCCCCGTGAACGACGGACAGTCGATCACCGCCGACACCCCCGGAACGATCACATTCAAGGGCGGTGTGCACTTCACCGGGCACCATGGCCAGCTTGACATCACGATCGCCAACCCGGTCGTGAAATTCACCGGCCCGGACACCGCCGATCTGCTCCTCAACGTCAAGAGCAAGGCGATGGGCGCCGCCGACGTCACCGACTACGGTCAGATCGAGTTCGCCAAGCTGAGCAACATCACGATTCAGCACGACGGCGACAAGAAACTCACCGCGAAGGCTCCCAAGGTCACCTTGACCGCAAAGGGCGCCCAGGGCTTTGCGAACTTCTACAAGGAGGGAACGGAACTCGACCCCTTCAGTTTCGAAATCAACGAAACGGCCGCCCCTTCGCCTACGCCTACGCCGACGCCGAGCCCCACGGACCCGACGCCCAGCCCGACCGATCCGGCCCCTTCGCCGACTCCGACACCGGACCCCTCGCCCAGCAACCCGGCACCGAGCCCCACCGATCCGGCGCCCAGCCCGACCGACCCGGCGCCCAGCCCCACGGATCCGGCACCAAGTCCCACCGATCCGGCGCCCAGCCCCACGGATCCGGCTCCTTCGCCGACTCCGACACCGGATCCCTCGCCCAAGCCTCCGGCTGACAACAGCCAGAAGCCGATCGCGGATCCCTGCTTGGCCGATGACGCCTGCAACCTCTACTTCGCAGACCAGTTCCCGGCCTCCATCGCAAAGCTCGGCATGAAGATCCCTGCGGGCGGCGAGGTCATCGCGGGTGACTGGGACGGCGACGGCGTTTCCACCGTCGCGATCCGCAGCGGCGAGAACTACACCTTCTACGATTCCAACCGGTCTGACGCGAAGACCACCGCTGCGACCTTCCCCGGAACGGGATCGGGTCAGGTGCTCGTGGCTGACTTCAACGGCGACAAGAAGGACGATATCGCCGTCAAGAACGGCAACGTCTTCTCGATCAAGTACAACGCCACCGCCTCGGGCGCGGCAGATGCCACCGTTCCCTACGGCAAGGCTGACGATTACGGCCTCGCGGGCGACTGGGACGGCGACGGCAAGGCCACCCTCGGCGTCCGCCGTGGGCACATCAACCTCCTTCGAGACACGCTGACGGGCGGCGAGGCCGATCGCACCTTCGCCTACGGGCGCAACGACGACGTCGCATACGTCGGCGACTGGAACGGAGACGGCAAGGACACCGTGGCCGTCCGCCGCGGTGCGACCTTGTTCGTGAAGAACGCCCTTTCCGGAGGCGACGCGGACACGTCCTTCACCTACGGGCGGGCCAGCGACAAGCTCGTCGTGGGCGACTGGACCGGCACGGGCAAGGACACCGTGGCCGTCGTACGCGAGCAGGCAAAGGGCGGCCTTGGCTGAGTGCTGCTGAGCAACGCCTCGTTGCGGGGCGGGTGCGGCGTCGCCTGACGGCACGCTGCGCTCGCCCCGCGGCATGTCGGATGCTCTGCCTTTGGGCTGCTCGCCTTTGGTGGTGGCCCGCTCGCCCCGCTGCATGTCGGATGCTGCCCGACGGCGGGCCGGCCTAGGGCGCGGACGGCCTCAAACATATGTCGTCCGCGCCAGACGCGTGCAGGCGTGCAGGCCTGTCCCTCGTGCAGGCGCGTCCGCCCAGTCTAAAGGCAGCGGCGGCAGTTGAGTCGCGAACTCATCCGCCGCCGCTGGCCTTTTCGTTCTCTTCAGTTCTATCGGCTGTCGCCGCCTCCAGTCGCGCCCTTATCTGCGCTCGCAGGCGACGCCGTCGTTGTCCCTATCCAAACCGGGCCGATACCCGGGCTGGCCTCTGTAAAGGGGCGCCGCCCCCGCGGCCCGCGCCGCTTTACAGTTTGGGTAGTACGCCGACCCGCCCGACGAGCGGTCCGTCCCGTACCCGGATCCGCCGGACGAATCGGAGCCGCCGGACGCACCCGAGGCGCCCGACGTCCCCGCGCCGCTCGATGCTCCAGAATCGCCTGCCGTCCCCGAACCGCCGAAAGTCTGGGTCACTGCGGACGACCGCTGAGAATTCTGGGACGCCTGCTTCGCATTGTCCAGCTGAGATTTGCAAGAATCCCGCTCGCTCGTCAGGGTCGAAATCTGCGTGGAGAGCTCGGAAACGCGCTTCGAGTTCGACTTCTGCGCTTTAACTTTCTGCTCCAACGTCGATTTTTCATTGCGCAGATCTTTCAGCTCTTGCCGGGCCGAGTTCAGATCTTGCTCAACGGCCGCCGAACGGGTTTGGAGCTGCCGGAACTGCGGCGAATCGGTGACGTCGCCCTGGGAATGAATTCCATACCCGAATAGCAATCCCAGCGCCACGAGTCCGCCGCGCGCGGCCCAGCGCTTCGCCGTCGTCTGGCGGGACCCCGAATCCGCCGCTCCAAGCCGTTGCGGGGGAACGTCGGTTTGGTTGAACTCGCCTGCTTGTCCCGGCGCCACGGCTTGCCTGAGCGCGCCGACGTCGCCCGCCGCCGGAAAGCCTCCGGCCGCCTCCCAGGCGCCGTAGGGGGAAGAATTGTATTGACCTTCGGTCATGGTGCTGCCTCCATCGTCTTAAGTCGCTTCAACGCCGTAGCGACCACCACGCATTGCGATCCGTGGTAAGCCAGACCGCAGAGGGATTCTACCAGCTCGAAAGCTATTCAACCGTGGGAAACGCCCTGGTTCCGATCTTCTCGACCGAACACTCTTTGACGAATGGGAGAAATCCAGCATTTGGTTACGCCTACGACCCAAACCTTTATCCGGTGACGAAATGCCTCAAATGGCCAATCGGCTAGGGTCGGAAGAGTGTGTGGAATACGTAGGAAGATATGGAAAACACTGCCGTTCCTTATATTGATTATTTTGGGGTTCACACTACGCAAATGCATTCTATGACGAAAAAGAGCCATTTAGCTAAGAAGCGCTTTCCTTGGCAGATGGAACCAAGCCGTTGTGCTTCTTTACCCCCGCACCGCCTCAATGAGCTTGAGGATCATCTGCGGGCCGCCCGAGTGGAGGCCGTCGTGGTGGAACGTGTCGGAAACCAGCGTGCGGAAGCCGGCAAGGCGCGCCGTCTCCATCGAGATCGAGTAGGGCACGAACATGTCCCGTTTGTATACCCAGGCGGCCGCGGGAACCCTTCGCGCAGCGGTTGCGTCGTGTCCCGCGGCGGCCTCGTGCGCCGCAGAGCCCCCGCGCCCGGCTCGAACCCCGCGCTCCGCGGCAGCCCCGTTCGCCGCGAGGGCCTCGGCGTCGTAGAGGCGACGCAGCGAGGGGTCGGCGGCCAGAGCGTCGGCCGCGCCGGCGATGGGCGCGAGCGCCGGATCCTCGCGCATCTGCCACGGATACATGTGCTCGCCGGTGAAGCGGAAACCGCAGCCCTCGGCCTCCAGCTCCGATTCGGCTGCGGCCCCGGCGGCGACGTCGGGCAGGCGAAATTGCGGGAACTCGCCGCGGATGCGGTCGGCGCTCCAAGCCGTGGCTCCGGTGGAGGCCTGGGCGTAGATCGCCTCGTGCATCACGCCGTACAGCGGCGCGGGCGCGAGCGAGACCTGCGCCCCTATCCGATCGAGAAACTGCGGGCGCAGCCGACGCGCTCCCCGCACGGTCCAAAACGGGTCTTCGAGCAGGAAATGCAGCTGCTCCAGCCCGTAGGAGCGGCCGAGGCAGATGCCAATCTGGCGGAATCGGCCGGGTGTGAGCCGCTCGCCGGTCGGCAGGCGCTCCTCGACGTCGGCCAGGTGCTTGGCCACGCTCCACGCGACCGGCTCGTCGCCGGGATACCGGGCGAAAAACTCGCGGTTGCGCACGTCGGTTTGGGCGTAGGTCAGCCGGTAGACGTCGTCGGCATGCCCTTCAACCGACGGAAGCCCGGCGGTGATAAAAGCTTCGGACAGGCCTTGCGGCGCTTGGGAAAGGCAGGCGGTGACGACAAAGCCTCCGAAGCTCTGGCCGAGCACCGCCCAGGGTTCGCCCCCGAAGGCGAGGCGGAGGTCCTCGGCGTCGGCGGCTATGGAATCCTGGCGGAAACAGGAAATGAAGGCGGCTTGCACGGGGGTCGGCCCAACGGCGGAAACGGCCTGCGCCTCGATGGGATGGGAGCGGCCGGTGCCTCGCTCGTCGAGCAGGACCACGCGGTAGTGGTTGAGCGCGGTGTCGAGCCACGAACCGATCGGCGCCATTCTGGGGCCGCCGAATCCCGGCCCTCCCTGAAAATAGACGAGCCGCGGCAGCTTCTCGTTGCCGTGTCTCACGTATTCGCGTGCGAAGAGCTCGATCTTCTCCGGGATTGCCGCCGCTTCGTCCGCGGCAAAACGAGACAAGGCCCCGAAGCGATCGAGCGGAACCGAAAGCGAGTGCTCGATCATTGTGTGCCCCGGCAGGCTGAACGTCGCGTCGTACATGGCCCGAGTCTAATCCGCCCGCCTGTGAACATCGCGTCATTTCGTCTGAAAACGGACGGCCTAAACAGCAAGCGTTTTCGGGGGAACAGGGCCAAACGTGTCGATGTGACAACACTGGAACACCAGGATCGTTGAAAAGCTGAGCGCACCGCACGGCAAAGGTTTGCGCACCGGCGATCATCGAAGACGCGCAGGCAGCCACCGGGGCGATGTCGGCAACCGACGAGACTACGCCGGCAATCCGGAGCGAATAGCCTCGCGGTGCGGTTCGCCGCACAAGGCATTATCATAGAGGCGTTTGTTTTCCGACGTCGCAGTGCGGGTTGTCCCAAGAAAGCGCGGGCGGGCCAAAGAGCGGTGCAGGCGTCCTGAATGAAGGCGGTTCCTATGGCAATGCCGAGTCCCAGCTACACCGTTACCCTTCGCGTGAGCGTTCCCGCCCACCCGCGGGCCACGCAGCACCTCGTCGAGGCGGTCGCGGACGCCGGAGGCCTCGTGACCGGAATCGACACGGTCGAGTCGCTGGAGAAGCATCTGATCGTCTCGGTCACCTGCGACTGCGTCAACACCGCCCACGTCCAGGAGGTTCGGGGCAACATCGAGATGATGGTCGGAACCGTCGTCGAAGAGGTCTCCGACGCCACAATGCAGGCGCACATCGGCGGCAAGATTTCGGTGGAGCTGAAGAATCCCCTTCGCACCCGGCAGGACCTCGCCCGCGTCTACACGCCCGGCGTCGCGCGCGTGTGCAAGGCGATCCACAAGAACACGGCCGAGGCGCGGCGCCTGACCGTCAAGGGAAACGCCGTCGCGGTGGTCACTGACGGAACCGCCGTCCTCGGCCTCGGCGACATCGGCCCCGAGGCTGCCCTGCCGGTCATGGAGGGCAAGGCGGCCCTGTTCAAGCGATTCGGCGACGTCGACGCGTGGCCCGTGTGCCTCGACACCAAGGACACCGAGGAGATCATCTCCATCGTCAAGGCCATCGCCCCGGTCTACGGCGGGATCAACCTGGAAGACATCTCGGCGCCCCGGTGCTTCGAAATCGAGGAGCGCCTGCGCGAAGAGCTCGACATCCCGGTGTTCCACGACGATCAGCACGGAACCGCGATCGTCACCCTCTCGGCGCTCATCAACGCCCTCAAGCTCGTCGGCAAGCGCATCGAAGACGCACGGATCGTCGTCTCCGGCGTCGGCGCCGCCGGCTCAGCGATCATCCGCCTCCTCATGCTCCACGGGGCGACCGACGTCATCGGCTGCGGCCGCAACGGCGCCCTCGGCCCCTTCCGCGAAGAGGCCAACCCCCACCGCAATTGGCTGGCGCAGAACACCAACCCCCGCGGCTTCGAAGGATCGCTCAAGGAGGCGCTCGTCGGCGCGGACGTGCTCATCGGCGTCTCCTCCGGCAACATCCTCACCGGGGACGACATCGCCACGATGGCCGACGACGCGATCGTCTTCGCCATGGCCAACCCGACGCCGGAAGTCGACCCCATCGCCGCGGGCCGCCACGCCGCCATCGTCGCCACCGGCCGCTCCGACTTCCCGAACCAGATCAACAACGTCCTGGTCTTCCCCGGCCTCTTCCGGGGAATGCTCGACGCCGGCGCATCGAAGATCGACGACGAAATGCTCCGCCAGGCAGCCATCGCCGTGGCGGACGTCGTCAGCGACGAGGAACGCAACTCCAACTACATCATCCCCGGAGTGTTCGACCCGCGCGTCGTCGACAAGGTCGCCGACGCCGTGGTCCGGTACGTCACGGGCAAGGAGCCGCGCCGCAAGAAGAAGTCCAAGCGGGACAAGGCGGGCAACGCCAAGTAGCGGCCTGCCTCCGGCCCGGCTGGGCCGTTGCGGAGAATTCGCCGAGGCGTCTCGCCGCCCGGGCGCGAGACGCGGCCGGGCCGAGCGCCTCCGCACAGTGGGTGCTTTAGCACATGGGTCTCGCACCCCCTTTCCCTCGTGAGTAAGGGACTGCTACCCTGACTCTACCTATCTTTACATCGCGCCGGAAACGGCACTCGGCATCACAGGGAGAGAAGTATGACATCTCGCCTCTCGCGCGTTCTTGCAGCGCTTCTTTTTACGCTGACAACGTTCTTGTCGGCGTGCTCCTCGGACTCGAAAGACGCGACGTCGTCTGACGGAGCATCGAACTCCTCGGGAGCGGAATCCGGGACCTGGCCTCGGAAAATCAAGCATGAAAAAGGGGAGCTGACGCTCAAAAGCAAACCGAAGAGAATCGTGTCGACGTCGGTGACCCTCACAGGGACCCTTCTGGCGATCGACGCTCCGGTCAAGGCCTCGGCCGCCACAACCCCGTCGAACATAACCGACGACAAAGGCTTCTTCTCCCAGTGGTCCTCCATCGCCAAGAAAAAAGGCGTCGACGTCCTCTACCCCAACCTCAAATTCGACAAAGAGGCCCTCATTGCGGCCAATCCCGACCTCGTGGTCATCGCGAGCTCGGGAGCGGACAGCGCCATCGACCATTACAAGGAGATAGCCGCCCAGTACCCGACGATCGTCGTCGACTATTCGAAGCAAACGTGGCAAGAGCTGTCGAAGCAACTCGGGGAGGCCACCGGTCAGGAGGCCAACGCCAAGAAAGCGACCGCGGACTTCGACAAGTACGTCGCCGACGCCGCCAAAAAGATCAAGGCGCCCGAGGGCAACGCCGCTGTCGTTTCCTACAACGGCCCGGGCAAGGAGCAGGGCGTGGCCAAGAAGAGCGGGCCCCAAAGCAGGCTTTTGGAAAAGCTCGGCTTCAGGATCGTCGAAGCGCCCGCCGACCTCGAAGCGAGGAAGGACAAGCGCGGCGACTTTTCCTTTGTCACTCATGAGAACCTGACGAAAGCCGTCAATCCCCAGACTGTCTTCCTTCTGACGGGAGACCAGAAGACCGAGTCCTCCTTCCTGGCCGACCCGGTGGTCGCCAACATGCCGGCGGTCAAATCAAAGCAGGTCTACGGGCTCGGCCCCACGTCGTTCAGGATCGACTATTACTCCGGCAAGCAAATGATCGACGCCGTCGTCAAGCGACTCGGTGGCTGACGGGCGCGCCGTGGCCGAGGCCTTCGGGGCCGGCGGAGAACGCAAATCCGCCGTCGGCTCCGAAGGCGGGCCGAACCCGCCGGGCGCACGCGAATCCGACGATCTCCGCGCAGGCAGGCCCCGAGGCCTCCGAGCCTTCGGCCTGCTGCCTTGGGCGGCGCTGTCGACCGGCCTGCTCGTCGCGCTTGCGGCCGCGAGCATCGCGACAGGCTCGCGGCTCGTGCCCCTGCCCGAGGTCTGGGACGCGCTTTTCGACTTCGATCCGAAGAACGACGCCCACTTGGTGGTGCGCGAACTGAGGCTTCCGCGCACATTCACGGCAATCATGGCCGGCGCATGCCTGGGCCTGGCCGGGGCGCTCGCGCAATCGCTGACGCGCAACCCCCTGGCCGAGCCGGGAACGCTCGGCATCAGCCAGGGCGCGGCCTCCGGGGTGATCGTCGGCCTGTTCTTCACGAGCGCTTCGCACGTGGCCGTCTACGTCTGGTTCGCTTTCATCGGCGCCGCGCTGACCGGGGCCCTGGTTCACAGGCTGGGGCGCGCCGAGACGGCCGGAACCAACCCGACGCGCCTCATCCTCGCGGGCGCCGCCCTGTCGATCGTGCTGTGGGCGCTCAACACGATTCTGCTTCTGGCCCAGCCTGCCTGGGTGCAGCAGATCTACAGGAATTGGGCGCTCGGATCGCTGGCGGGACGCGGCTGGGACAACCTTCCCGTCCTCATCGCCTGCCTGGCCGCGGGGGCGGCCGCCTCTTTCGCGCTGGCGCCGTCGCTCAATGCGGCGACGCTGGGCGCGGACATGTCGAAGGCGCTGGGCGTCAAACCCCGAGCCACGTCGGCTTTGACGAACCTCGCGATCATCGTGCTCGCGGGAGGCGCGACGGCCGCTGCGGGCCCCGTCGTCTTCGTCGGGATGGCCTGCCCGCATGCGGCGCGGGCGCTGGCGGGAACGGACCACCGGCGCCTTCTCCCTTTCTCGGCGCTTCTCGGCGCAACGGCGACGCTGGCCTCGGACACGCTGGGGCGGATCGTCGTCTATCCAGGGGAAGTCGGGGTGGGTGCGATGACGAGCATCATCGGAGCGCCCTTCTTCGTCTGGCTCGTTCGGCGCGGCAAGGTGTTGGGCCTGTGAGCGGGAAAAGGGCGGACGTGAACGGAGAAGGGGCGGATCTGAGCGGGAAAGGGGCAGACGTGAGCGGGAAAGTCAGGCACGCGCCTATTTCGCGCGGAGGAAGGAAAGCCCGGGGCAAAATCAGGATCGCGGCGGGCCCCGTTCGCCTGGAGGCGACGAGGAGCGCCCTCGTCGTCGGCGCGGCGGCCGCGGCGCTTCTCGCAGCCGTCGGCCTCGTGCACATCGGCACGGGCAGCACGCCCATCGGGGCCGAGGAAATCGTCAAGGTCCTTTTCGGAAATTCCGGCGACGAACAGACTGTGCGCATCGTCGAGACCGTCCGCCTCCCCAGATTCGTCGCCGCCTTGGCAGTGGGAGCCGCACTCGGGGCGGCCGGCGCGGTTTTCCAATCGGTCTCTCGCAACCCTTTGGGCTCGCCCGACGTCATCGGCTTCACCACGGGGGCCGCGACGGGAGGCATCGTCAGCGTGGCGGTGATCGCAGGCGAAGCCCGAGAAACGGCGTTTGCGGCGACTTGCGGCGGAATGGCTACCGCGACGGCCGTTTACCTGCTCGCACGGCGCGCCGGGCACAGCACCGGATACCAACTGGTTCTCGTGGGCATCGGCGTCAGTTCTTTCTTGACGGCCGTCAACTCGCTCCTGCTCGCCTACGGCGACGCCGAGCAAACCGCCCTCGCGTCGATGTGGCTGTCCGGCTCGCTCAACGCACGCACATGGGAGCAGGCGCTTGTCGTCGCCGTCGCCGTCGTCCTCCTTGTGCCTGCGCTGTGCGGAATGTCGCGGCGCCTCGACATATTGGAGATGGGCGACGACCAGGCGACGCAGGCGGGGATCCGGCCCGAGCGCCTGAGGGTCGCCGCAATGCTCGCCGCGGTTGCCCTGACGTCGACCGCGGTGGCGGCCACCGGCCCCATCGCCTTCGTCGCTCTGGCCGCGCCGCAGGCCGTGGCAAGGCTGACCCGCAGCGGGCGCCTCCACATTTTCACGTCGGCGCTCATGGGCTCGACGATGCTCACGGCCGCCGACGTCGCCTCAATGCGCGTGCCCGTGGGCGTCGACGTGCCCGTCGGCCTGGCGACCGCGCTGATCGGCGGCGTGTATCTGCTGTGGCTCATCGCCCGGTCGCCGACGGTGTAGGCGGCAAAGGCAAGGACTGATCCAATCAGACCGACTCGACCAGACTGAGCCGAAGGCTTTCGCGGCTCTCGATCCGAAAGAGGAGAATGGACGGCGTCAAAAGAACGAAAGGCGGCGCGGGCAACCCGCTCGTCGGCCGCGGCCTGCACCTGGCCTACGGGAACACGACGGTCAGCAAAGAGCTCGACGTCGAAGTGCCCGCCCAATCCTTCACGGCCGTCATCGGGCCGAATGCGTGCGGAAAATCGACCCTTTTGCGCGCTCTGTCGCGCCTCCTCGAACCGCGCGAAGGCACGGTGCTGCTCGACGGAAGGGAGATCGCCTCCTACCCGGCGAAGAAGGTCGCGCGCAGGCTCGGCCTCCTTCCTCAAAGCTCAAACGCGCCCCACGGCATCACGGTGCGCGACCTCGTCGCCCGCGGGCGGTTTCCCCACCAGTCGTTCTTCAGGCAGTGGTCGGCGAAGGACGACGCTGCCGTCGACGCCGCATTGGCCGCGACTCGGACGCTCGAGCTGGCCGACCGCGCGGTCGACAGCCTTTCCGGAGGCCAACGCCAACGCGCCTGGATCGCGCTCGTGCTGGCGCAGGAGACCCCTCTTCTCCTTCTCGACGAACCGACCACGTACCTAGACATCGCCCACCAGCTCGAGGTGCTCGACCTTTGCCGCAGCCTCCACGAATCCGGCGATTTCACGCTGGTTACGGTGCTCCACGACCTCAATCTCGCATTCCGCTACGCCACCCATCTCATCGTCATGAAGGAAGGGCGCATCGCAGCCACCGGCGCGCCGGCCGAAATCGTCACGGCGGAGCTCATCGACGAAATCTACGGAATCTCCTGCATGTGCATTCCCGACCCTCACACGGGGCTCCCGCTCGTCGTGCCGCTTGACGCCCGGCAAACCTGACCGCCGACCGGCGGTCAGGCGCGCGAGCCCGGCTGCGCAAACCGTCCGCAGCGCGAGCCGTCCGCAGCGCAAACCATCCGCCGCGCGAGCCGTCCGCCCCCGATCCCTCCGCCGCGCAGACCATCCTCCACGCACCATCCGCCGCGCAGACCAAACAAAGCAGACAATTCAAAGAAAGGTCAGAAATGCCTGACGCAAAAGGAAATGCCGACCATAACGACAACGACGCGCATGCTGGCAGCGGCCCCCACAAACCGCGCGAAGGCCGCGAGCGCCACGAGAAGCATGAACGCCACGAGCACTCCATAGCCACGGAGGGGCTGCCCGCCGCCATCGTCGTGGAAAAGGTCAGCGACGTCACCCGCTCGATGCGGAGAATACGTTTCGCAGGCCCGGCCGTGGCGGGCTATCTCAGCCGCCCCAGGGTTCCAAACGTCAAGTTGTTTTTCCCCGACGGCCCCGTGCTCGACCTGCCGAAATTCGGCGAGCGCGGGCGGTACGCCTATGCGCCGGGCCAGCGCGAAAGGGTCAGAACGTACACGGTCCGCGCCTACAGCGTGGAGGAATCCTGGATGGACGTCGACTTCGTGCGGCACGGCGCGGGCTTGGCCTCCTCCTGGGCGGAGTCCGCCCGTCCGGGAGACGTCATCGGCGCCGTCGGCGGGGGCGGCAGGCTCCCTCGGGCCTGCGACTGGATTCTCCTCATGGCCGACGACACGGGAGTTCCAGCACTTGCCGCGATCCTGGAGACTCTGCCCGAGGAGCAGCGGGGCGTTGCGCTCATCGAGGTCGACGCCGAGGCCGACGAGCAGCCGCTCGCGTGCCCGCCCGGCGTATCCGTGCGGTGGCTGTACCGGCGAGGTGCGGATCCGGCGGCGTCGCGCCTGCTGACGGAGGCCGGGAAGGCTCTCGAGCTCCCGCCGGACCTCAACGGCGTTTTCGCCTGGGTTTCGGCCGAGTCCCACGTGGTCCGCGACATGCGCAAAGACCTGCGCGATCGGGGAGTGCCGCGGCGAAACCAGCTCATCATAGGGTATTGGCACGCGGGCAGGGCGGAATCGGAGTACTCGTCGGAGTCGAACCATGATCGGGTGGCCGACGAGTCGATGATCGCCATACCGGAAGCCTCGGCGCTGACCGCCGACTCCCTCGGCCGCGCAATGCGCGGCACAGACTGAAAGCACGGCGCGGTTCAGCTCGACAGAAAGGCAAATCGGAGTCCACGAAGACGCCGTTCAATCCCGCTCGCTCCCAGCAAATTGCCTGCTCAACAGAAGTTCTTGGCAGGCAATGAACGAAAATGCAATGGGCATTATTTCCCATGCCCACATATGAAAAGCATGATAGAGTTCATGGTATTCCGGTTACGCACCAGAAAGGATCGGGCAATGATCACGTTTCAGGATATCTTGACATGGAAGAGCGGAGGTTTAAGGGCCTTTCGCTCTGTGCTTGTAAAAAACGCCCGCGATCTCGAGCAGGTCCATGACGAGTCACAGCGTTTGTTCACCGACAAGTTCCTCGGCGCATGCGCTGAAGCCGAGGCTCGGGCGCGCAGGGCGCTTGTGGACGACGTCGGCGACGTGTACAAGCAGTTCGAACGGGCCGCTCACGACTTCTTGGCAGCGGCCGACGCGGCCGACGCGGCCGACGCGGTGGCCAGGAAGGCCAAGGACCTCAAGCGGCGCGCGGATGCCGATGGCTGCAACATCAGCACTCGAGGAAGGGTGTTCATTCCCGACGACCGAGTTCCAGAAGAGAAAGTCAACGAGACGCTTGAGGGGGAATTGATCATGCGCGAGGCCGCCGCGATCGTCAACGCGTTGGGCCTGGCGTACAAGGTCGTTGAAGACCTTTTGGAGAGGGCAAAGGAGGCGAGCAAGGCGATTCTTTCGCACGGCGTGGCCAAGCCGAATCCGTCGTGGAATGTCGAGGAGGTCAACGACTGGTGGACCTCCCTCTCGCCCGAGGAGCAGCAGCGAATCGAGGTAATGCACCCCGATTGGGTCGGCAACCTCGGCGGCGTGCCCTTCGCCGTGCGCGACCGAGCCAACCGCCGCCGCATCGACCCCATGCTCTCCGAACTGAATGCTCGTATAGCGAAGGCACAGAGCAATCTAGCCTACATGGAGGAACACGGCAGTTCTTCGATCGAGGGAACCAGCTGGGACGAAGAGAAACAAAAACTTAGGATCCTCAAAGAGAAGCACCGCGACTTGCTGTCAGTCAAACGGAAGTTCGGCGGAGCGCCGGACGGGACGCATTCTTTGGTCAGCCTGGACGCATTCAAGGGCGACCACCTGTGGGCGGCGGTCGGTTCGGGCGACATCGACAACGCCGACCACGTCGCGGTCCACACCCCGGGAATGACGGCCACCGTCGAATCCCACCTCATGGGCAAGGGCAAAGGGTGGGGATCGGGCGTCTCCGGCGTCGACAACGTCCTCGCTGAAGGCAAAGCGCAACTAGAATCAACCGGACGCGACGAGAAAGTCGCCGGTATCACCGTCCTCAATTACGACGCTCCGCGCTGGGGCGAGATCGCAACGCCGAATCACTCGGTGGCCGGGAACCATCAGGTCGAGGTCGGCGGAAAGTCGGGAGCCGACATGCTCTACGCGGTCCAGGCCACCCATTCGGGCGACCCGCATCTGGTCGCCTCGGGCCATTCCTACGGATCGTCGGCAACCGGCTGGGCGCTGCAGCACTCGACGGTCGCAGACGACGCCATGTTCTCCGGCTCTCCGGGGGTGACGACGATGAACAACAAGGACCTCAACATGCTTCCCGGCCACACGGGCCTCGGCGAAGCCGCATGGGACGGAGTCGCCGATCTAGGCAGATTCGGCGGCGACCCGTCTTACAGCAAAGAATTCACCCACTGGAGCTGCGATGACTGGACTGCTCCGGACGGCACAGAATACGAGTACTCGGAAGGCCATTCCGAGTACATGAACAAAGGACACACCTCCACCTACAACCAAGGCAGCATCCTCATCGGCGACGGCGTCGCCGTCAAAGACGATTGAGTCGCCGACATCCGTAGCCGAGGAGGCGCAAATGACAAAGAAAACACGCAAGATTTCATCCCTTCTGGCAACCTTAGGAGTCTTTATGGCTGCATGCGCGACAACCCCCGAACCCGGGCACGGCGAGGGCGAAGGGACCGTTTCGCCCACCCGGGCCATCCCCCTCGTCGATGCACGACGCAACGCAATCCAACTCGAGCTCAGGATCCAGGACCTTCTCACTCGAGAATACGAAGTCGGCGTTTGGCAACCTATCGACAAGCGTCCCCAGGTTAGAGCTTCATCCACGGTCACGTGCCTTGATGACCAAGTCACCGAAACATGGCGTTTTGCAACCGCCGGCCCAATTAAAGATTCCCAGTGGAGGCAGGCCGTCGAGCGCGTCTACAAGATCCTCAAACCCCTCGGATACGACAAGCCCGGGGTCAGGCAAATCCGCAACTCCCGCAGTAACGACCACGTCGCCGTCTTCAACCACCCCGGCACCGGCGGGCGCGTGGAGATCGGATACGACAAGGCCACCCTCGTCTCGGTCAACACCGGCTGCGCCAAAGGCGAAACCTGGGAAGGCTGGCCCGACGGCACAGAAGTCCTCCCCGAACGCCTCCGCACCACAGGCCGCGCCCCCATCCACCTCGACCACGAAGTCTGGCCGGCAGGGACGCCAAGCGACAATTCCACAACGCCAACGTCACCGACAAAAAGCAGCCAAACAGCACGGTTCGGCGAACAAGCCACGCCATCGAGCAATTTCTCAACAAACGACAACAATGGCATTGAGAAGAGTGCGGTAACCAGTGGTTCTGACTCAATCCATAATCGCTTGACCTCCTCACGCTTCCCTTACATTCCCTAAACTGCTTCTCCCAAATTATCCATTCAACACGTATCAGCATTTATCAAAACATGCATACTTCCCACAAAGGAGCACTGACTATGAAGGAAACCGCCATCAATCCGACGGCCGTCAAGCAGGCAGGAGCGAAGGTGACCGACATGTCCGCGCGCATCCGCGCCATGCCGGGCGAAGCCCAAGCACGAGCATCCAACGATCAGCTTACGGGAACAAATCTCGGCGCAGCCGCCGAACGTGCCGCCAATGCTCTGACGAAGACGCGCACGATTCTCACCAATCGCTTCGACCAGCAAGCCGAGGCGCTGACCCAAGCGGCAAAAGCGCTCGAGGAGCAAGACGCCAACTCGGCTCAAGGCTTCCGCAAAGCGAGAGTCGGCCGCTATGGCCACACCATCGAATAGAGGGCTGAAATGGCAACCGGTCAGCAGCGCCCGGCCTAGCCCGTGGTTCGACGAATCGCGGGGACGCGGAACCGGCGGGCATTCGCCGAACGGCCAGGCTTTGCACGAAGGCGTCCTGCCCGGCTTTGAAACCCCTGGGACATTCGCCGAACGGCCGCGCTCCGGCAAAGAGCCAGGCTCCGCCGAACCAGCGCCGCTTCCGTCGAGGCCGAAAAGCCAAGAGAATAGAGACATGAGCATTCGAAACATCACCCTCAACAGCGGCCACACGATCCCCCAACTCGGCTTCGGCACATACAAGATCACAGGGGAGGACACGCAAAGGACGGTCGAACACGCCCTCTCGATCGGCTACCGGCACATCGACACTGCGCAGATGTACGGAAACGAGGCAGAGGTCGGGGCGGCGATAGCAGCGTCGCCCGTCCCCCGCGAGGAATTGTTCGTCACAACGAAACTCGACAACGGGAACCACGCCCCGGATCGCGCGCGCGAATCTTTCGCGGAATCCCTGACGAAGCTCGGACTCGACTACGTCGACCTGTTCCTCATCCACTGGCCGCTGCCCAACCTCTACGGGACCGGGTATCTCGCCGCGTGGAAGACCATGGAGGAGTTCGTCGAGGACGGCCGCGCGCGCTCGATCGGCGTCTCGAACTTCGAGCGCGACCATCTGCAGCTGCTCATCGACGAGTCGGGCACGGTTCCCGCGGTCAACCAGATCGAGCTGCATCCGCTGTTCCAAAACCGCGAGGTGGCGCAGTTCTGCCGCGACAACGGCATCGCCGTCGAAGCGTGGGCGCCCCTCGTGCGCGGCGCGATAGCGGACAACCCGGTCGTCGCGAACATCGCCTCCACACACGGCTGCACGCCCGCTCAGGCGGTTCTCGCCTGGCATTTCGCCAAGGAGCACATCGTTTTCCCCAAGTCCGTCACGCCTGCCCGGATAGCCGAGAACTTCGCTTCCGCCGACGTCGCCCTCACCCCCGCCGACGTCGAAGCGATCGACTCGCTCGACCGCGGCGAGGCCGGGCGCACCGGGTACCACCCCGAGACGATGGAGAGAGCTGCACGGTAGCAGCCCGCCCCGATTTCTGACTCGGCTCGGAAGCGGCCGACGGAAACTGGAGAGGGCGACCGGCAAACCGTGAGAAGCGCCAACGACAGCGCCCCGCCTGGCGTACTAGTATCGTACCGACGTCGCGGCAGATTGCCGCACACCCGCTTTCGCGGGCCGCTAACTAAGGAGCATTATGGTCACGTACGCCTATGTCATTGCCGGGTCTGAAGCGACCGGCGGCGCCGGAATCCAGGTCGATCTCAAAACTTTCCACCAGCTGGGCGTCTATGGCATGGGAACCCTGACGTGCATCGTCTCCGTCGATCCGAAGAACGACTTCAACCATCGTTTCGTCCCGATCGCCTCCGAGCTCATACACGACCAGATCGAGGCCGCCCTCGGAATTCGGGACATCGACACGGTGAAGATCGGCATGCTCGGAACGCCGGAGACGATCGACGTCGTCGAGGAAGGGCTCAAGAGCCAGGAGTGGAAGAACGTCGTCCTCGACCCTGTGCTCATCTGCAAGGGCGGGGAGCTAGGGGCATCCACGGACGAGGCCCTGAAAGCCAAGATTCTCCCGCTCGCCACGGTGGCCACGCCGAACTATTTCGAGGCGTGCACGCTGGCGGGGATGGACAAGCTTGAAACGATCGAGGACATGACGGAGGCCGCACGCAGGATCAGCGCCCTCGGTCCGAAGCACGTGGTCGTCAAGGGCGGCGTGGACTTCCCCGGGCCGGACGCCGTCGACCTGCTCTGGGACGGCGAGAAGGCGGCCGTGTTCGCCGAGCCTAAGATTGGCGAGTACAAGGTCTCCGGAGCGGGCTGCACGCTGGCGGCGGCCGTCACCGCCGAGCTCGCCAAGGGCGCGGCGATCGAGGACGCCGTCCGCGTCGCAAAGGACATGGTGACCGCGGCCATCAAAGGCAGGGTTCCCGCTCGCACGACCTACGACTGGGCGTGGCAGGGGGCCTACCGCGGCTGATTGACGCGATGCTTCGGCGGCGCGGCTGAATCGTGCCGCCGCCCGTCCCGGCGGCCCCGATGGACGTGCCGCCGGGACGGCTTTGTCTGCGGCGCAGAGGCGTCAACCGATTGCGGCACGCTCCGCTGCGGCACGGCAACGCCGCCGACGTCCTTCCGCAGTCAGTCGGCGACCTCCGCAAAACGCGAGAAATGCCCCTGGAACGCCAGTTCCACGATCCCCGTCGGGCCCGAACGCTGCTTGCCGATGATGATGTCGGCCATGCCCTGCTTTTCCGTGTTCTCGTTGAACATGTCCTCGCGGTGGATGAGAAGCACGACGTCGGCGTCCTGCTCCAACGAGCCCGACTCGCGAAGGTCCGCAACCTGCGGGCGCTTGTCGTTGCGCTTTTCCGAATCTCGATTGAGCTGGGCGACGGCGACGATCGGTATCTCAAGCTCCTTGGCCAAAAGCTTGATCGAACGGGAGAACTCGGAAACCTCCTGCTGGCGAGACTCCACCGACTTTCCGCCCGACGTCAACAGCTGCAAATAGTCGATGACGATGAGCTGAATGTCGAACTGCTGCTTCATCCGGCGCGACTTGGCGCGAATCTCCCCCATCGTCATATTCGGCGAATCGTCTACGATAAGGGGCGCCTGCGAGATCTTGTCGAGGGTTCGGGCGATCTCCTGCCAGTCCCGGGTCTCCAGCTCGCCCTTGATCATCCGGTCGAGAAACACACGGGATTCGGCCGCGAGCAGCCGCATCGAGAGCTCCGTCCGGTTCATCTCCAACGAAAAATAGGCGGCGGCCTTGTTGTTGTGGACGGCGCACGAGCGGCAGATGTCCATCGCCAAGGTCGATTTGCCGCCGCCCGGACGCGCCGCGATGATGATCATCTGGCCCGCGCGCAGCCCGTTGAGCTTCGCGTCAAGCTCCGAAAAGCCCGTGGGCACGCCGTCCAGCCCGCCGTCGCGGTTCGCGTTGCGCTCCAACTCCTCGTAAAGTTCGGGAACCACCTGTTCGAGGGTGACGTAGTCCGTCGAATTGCGCTGCTCCGAAACCGCGAAAACCTCCGACTGCGCCAGATTGACTAGGCCCTCGACGTCCGCGCCGTCCGTCGTGTATCCAAGCTGGACGATCCGCGTTCCCACCTCCACAAGGGAGCGCAGCTGCGCCTGCTCGCGCACGATGCCCGCGTAATATGCCGCATTGGCGGCCGTCGGGACCGTCGCCACAAGCGTATGAAGATAGGGAAGGCCTCCGATGCGCTCCAGTTCGCCCTTCCTCTTCAGCTCGGCGCCGACGGTCACGGCGTCGGCGGGGTCGCCGCGTCCGAACAGCTCGACGACGACGTCGTACACGGAGGCGTGCGCCGGCCTGTAAAAGTCCGTGGAGCGGAGAATCTCGATGACGTCGGCGATGGCGTCCTTCGACAGCATCATGCCCCCTAAAACGGACATCTCCGCATCGACGTTCTGGGGCGGGACCCGCTCGAAAGAGGAACCGCCCTGAGCCCCCTCGCTCACAATGCTCACATTGGCCTCGCTTATCGGTGATCGACACGGTGGACAGCCAGCGACGACACGGGAATTGGCCGGTGATGGAATTGAGTTTGACAGCCCATGCCCGCCCTCGCTTTCGGCCATCCAAGGGTATCGTCCAGGCGTCCGTCCACAAACTCGTATCACCCCCAGTTGTGGATAACTTGTGGAGACACGCCGCCGACGCTGTGGGCGGCATGTGGACCCCATGTGGATATTGCATGTCGAGAATCCACAGACTGCGGCGTCTCTGTCCACATCTGTGGACAACAGGGGTGAGAAGCCCTCGATTCCGTCCCCAAGTCTGTCCACAGGAGTGGAAAGCGGCGGCGGCCGACCGCGAGATATCCACGATGGTGAGACACGCCCTTACCTCAAGTTGCACTTGAAGTTACTGGCCTGCCTACCTCCGCGGGGTTAGTCTAGCCGGGTGACCTCACCCGACCGCGGACGGATCCTCGACCGTCAAATTCGTGCATACGCCCTGCCTTCGCTCGCCACTCTGCTGGCCGAGCCTCTGCTGCTCGCCTCGGACACCGCGATGGTCGGGCACCTCGGCACGCTCCCGCTTGCGGGGCTGTCGCTTTCTTCGACGATCATGTCGACGGTCGTGGGCCTGTGCATATTTCTCGCGTACGCGACGACGTCGGCCGCCGGAAAGCTCGTGGGAGCGGGCAGGCGAGGCGAGGCGGCCCGGCAGGGAATCGAGGGAATGTGGCTCGCCCTGAGCATCGGCGCAGGGCTGGCCCTCGTCCTCTTCGTCTTCGGAGAGCCGATCTTGAGGCTCTTCGGCCCGGACGCAGCGACTCTCGCGCAAGCCGAACGCTACCTTCGCGCATCCTCGCCCGGCCTTCCGGGGATGCTCCTCGTCCTCGCCGCAACCGGCACGCTTCGCGGTTTCGGAGACACGAAGCGGCCGATGTACGCCGCGACGGCCGGCGCTTTGGCGAACATCCCCGTCAACTACGCCCTCATCTATCCGCTCGGCTGGGGCGTCGCCGGCGCCGGCGCGGGAACGGCCATCGTCCAGACCGGAATGGGCCTGTGGATGGCCTGGCAGATATCGAGAATCGCCCGCAAGGAGGGCGCGTCGCTCATGCCCACCCGCGGCGGGATCGTTTCGGCGCTGGGCCAGGCCGGCCCGCTCATCGTCCGAACCCTGTGCCTGCGCGCGGTCATGCTGGCCGAGATCGCCGTGGCCACAGATCTGGGTGCCGAGTCTCTCGCGGCGAACCAGATCACGATGACGGTCTGGCATTTCGCCGCCTACGGGCTCGACTCTCTGGCAACCGCGGCGCAGATCCTCGTCGCCACCGCCATGGGGGCGTCCGAAGGCCGCGCGGACGCCGTGCGCGAAGTCCTCGATCGCTGCCTGCGCTTCGGCGTCGTCACGGGGGCGGTTCTCGGCACGGCGCTCGCCGCGGCGAGCTTTGCGCTGCCATCGGCTATGGGCGCGGAAGCCGGAGTCGGCGGCTTGGCGACGCTCTCTCTCATCGTCGCCGCATGCTGCCTGCCCGTCGCCTCCGTCGCCTACATCCTCGACGGCGTCCTCATCGGCGCCCTCGACACGCGGCGGCTCGCCTGGTTCATGCTCGCCTCGCTTGCGATCTTCGCTCCGGTCGCGTGGGCCCTCGGGCGGGCACACGCCGTGTGGCCAGGAGTGCCCACCTCGCTCCTGTTCGCCGCCCTGTGGACGGCCTACGCGGGCCTTTTCATGGCCACCCGCGCGGTCACGATGCTGATCCGCGCGCGCAGCGGGAGGCCTTTCGAAAAGCCCTGACCGGCCCGCCGGCTGTCTGCGCGCCCAGTGCCCCTGCTGCACCTGGCCGAGGGCCGCGGCCGGCCTCGGCCCTCCACGTCCTGAGCGACCGCACGCTCCGATCCTTCGCGCAAGCCGGCTTGCGCCTCAGCCCTCCGAGTCCGGGGCGAGAACGCGGATGACCGTCGAATCGTCCATGGCCCCCTGACCGCGCACATACCCCATGAGGTAGAGCTGTTCGGCGGCAGCCGCCACGGGAACGGCCATGCCCGCGTCCTTCGCCGCGGACGTCACGATTCCCATGTCTTTGACGAAAATGTCCAAGCGGGAGGCGACGTCGGGGTCGCCGCCCTCGTAGGCCTCAATGGCGCGAGGCCCGCGATGCCCCAGCATGAACGACTCCGCCGCCCCGGACATCAGCGCTTCGAGCGCGGTGCGCTGATCGAGCCCAAGCTTGCCCGCGAGCGCAAGGGCCTCCCCCGCGGCCGCGATGTGCACGCCGCACAAAAGCTGGTTGACCGTCTTGAGAGCCTGGCCTTTGCCCGGCTCGTCGCCGACGAGAACCAGCTTGCCGGCCATCGCCTCGAGAACCTTGCGGACTTTCTCGAAATCGCGCGGGAGGGCTCCGCATGCCACGAGGAGGTCGCCTTCGCCCGCGCGAGTCGGCCCGCCGGAGACGGGGGCGTCCACCAGCCCTATCCCGTCCCTTTCCAGCCGGGCGGCGACTGATTCGGCCGCCGCGATTCCCACAGTGGAGGTCAGAATGACGACGGCGCCCTCGGGAAGCGCCGCCACGATTCCCCCTGGGCCGTAGAGCAGGGCCTCGAGTTGGGCGGCGTTTCGCACGGCGACGAGGGCGACGTCGGCCCCTTCGACCGCCTCCGGCGTGCCGGCCGCGACCTTCAACCCGGCCTTTTCGGCCAGCTTGCGCCGTTCGTCCGAGACGTCGTAGGCGAGGACGTCGAAGTCCTTTGCGAGCCGCGTCGCCATGGGAAGCCCCATCGCCCCCAGGCCGAGCACCGCGATTTTGGTCATGTTCTCTCCTTTCGCATCCGCCGTTCGGGCGGATCCGACGCACATGTGCGTCCTGTTCGATCTGTTGCGCGGGCCCGCCGGCCCGCTGCGCGGGTTGTGCTTGCGGCGAAGGCTTTGCTTGCCAAGCAGGTTCGTCGGCCGGCTGCGCGATTCGGACCTCCCGCTAAGCGAGTTTGTCGACGACGTCGGCAAGCGAGGAGGCCGTGCCGACGTTGCCTGCAAAAACGATGTATGGGATTCCCGCGGCCGGGCCGTCCTGGCCGGACCACAGCGAGACGATTCCCGGGAGCATGGGGCCCACGACCGTCGCGCGTCGAATGCCGAGGCCCTTGGAGGCGACGTCGGAAGACGTTATGCCGCCCTTGGCGACGACGAAGCGGGGCGTCGCCCGCGCGAGGACGCCCTTGACCGCCTCGACGACCGCCGCCGAGACCTTCCGGGAAATCGCGAGCGAATCGCCCGCGTCTGCACCCGTGACGAGGGTCCGCGAGGTGCGCACTGCCACGTCGCCCTCTTTCAGGCCGGCGGCCGCGGCGTCGATCAGCTCGGCCAAGTGCGGGCCTCGGGAGGAGGGATCGACGACCTTCGCCACGTCGATCTCCAACTCGAGGGGGCGGCGGCGGGCCCTCAGCTCGGCCAGCTGGCGGGTGGTGAGATCCACGTGCGAGCCGACGACGACGAGGCCGCCGGCGGCGAATTCCCGGTCGGCCCGAGAGGCCTCGACTTCCTCGGGCGTGAGAGGGGCGTGGACCTCCTGTCCGACCCTCGCGCGGACGAAGGGCGGCCCAACCCTGTAAATGAAGCGTGAGCCGGCCCGCTCCGCGCGGATGAGCGCCAGGGCAAGCTGGCGCAGGTCTTCCTCCTCGACGGCGTCCACGACGATCGGCCGGGCGTCGCGCGCCGAGGTCAGCAGGGCGACCGCCCCGTCGAGGTCGGTGCGCAGAGTCTCAATGTCGAGCACGAGCACGTCGGAGGCGGGCACGGCCCCGCCCGTTTTCTCCTCGACCCATTCGGCCAGGTTCGACGCCGCGTATCCGAAGGTCGCGTCGCGCGCGAACTCGGTCTCGCCCACGGGAAGGTAGCCCTCCTGCGGATCTCCTGCGTAGTGCGTGCCGCGGACGGTGATCCGCCCGGCGTCGCCGAAGGCGGGGACCACCACTATGCCGTCTGCGCGGGCTCCCGTCGCAGATCTCAGGCATTCGGCGATCGTGTTCGGCTCCAGCGGGAAGTGGCCGCGCAAAGTCGAGTCCGAACGGGAGACGAAGGCGACGTCGGCGCCGCCCGCCTCGGCCGCTTCGACCGCCGCGGCCACGGCCTCCCGGTTGACGCGTTCGGCGTCCTCGGGGCCGAGCGAGCGCGAATTGGTCATGACGTACACGGCCGGGGCGCCCGTTTCGAAGGCCCAGGCGAAATCGCCGACCTCCCAAGACGTCAGAACGGGAAGGCCCGCCACCGACTGGGTCCCGGTGGGGTCGTCGTCAAGGACCACGTACACGGGCCGCATCCCGCTCGCTTCTTGCGCCCGGACGACGTCGCCCGCCGAAACCGGGGGAACCGGCGGGAGGCTGCCGAGCAATCGATCGCGTGATAAGCGGGGCATCGTCACTCCTTCGTGTCGCATCGCCCTTCGGCGAGGGCTTCGGGATAGCTTATCCCCCGATCGCGGCGGGCCGCAAAACACTTCGGCTCCACCCCGCGCCTTTGGGCGTCCTGGGACCTGTCCGGACGGGGCGCTCGGCCGCCGGCAAGGGCTCCGTCGGCCCCATAAGGCTTTCGGCGCGGCGGCGATTCGGGCGCCGTTGCCAGGCCTTCCATGCACATTTAAGTGTTCAAAGATTCAAATCGGTATCACACTTACGATATCAGCTTTTCCCGGCAAGAGATCTGAGGCTTGTGCTCGTTTCGATCGCCCTTGCGTCTATCGGAGCATCCCGGGGTTTGACGCTTCGCGCGCAAATTTATCATAGCTTTACAACCCGATCTCCCGGGGCTTGTCAGAAGCCGGACCACAAGGGTAACTTGTAAAGACATAGTCAAACGGAGTCGGCGACGTCGAATCCAGACTTGCTTTTTCACAATATGGGTTGGCTTCGGCCGGTTCCAGCGACCTCGCGTCGACGTCGATCGCCCCCGAATAGACAGGCGTTCACGCAACGCCGAAACTATGCAAACAGTTTCATTGTACGCACACGCGCCCGAGCGGTGTCCGCCGCCCTCGGGGTGAAAGTAGGTAATTTTGAGCAAACGACGCATACTCACACGCACTACGGCCGCAGTTGCGCTCGTCATGACGATTCCCGTTGCGGCCTCGCACGCCGACAACGGCTCGAAAGGCGATTCCACCACGGCATCCTCGCCGTCGGCGTCGGCGGCTTCGAACACCGTCAGCGTGACGGCGCCCATCGCCAAGGCCGACGGAACGAAGGTCGTCACCGCCCGCACGGCATCGCTTCAAGCTCGCAAGTCGGCCCTCGCCAAGAGCGACACTCCGGCCAAGAGCAGGAAACAGCAACAATCCCAAGCCTACAAAACCGTTGAGGAGTACTGGACCCCCGAGCGAATGGCCAAGGCCAAGCCGGCGCCTGTTCTGAGCTCCGATTCCGTCAAGGCCTCGGCCGAGAGGAACGTCGCCAAAGCCGAGCAGGCCCTCAAGAACGGCGACAAGCTCGCCAATGACAAGCTTTCGCGCGCCAACGGCAGGATTTTTTATCGCGGCGACGACGGCGCGGACTACGCATGCACCGGTTCGGCGGTCAGCAGCCCGACGAAGCGAATCGTCGTCACCGCCGGGCATTGCGTCCACGGCGGCAAGGGCCACAAGTGGCACACGAACTGGATGTTCGTTCCCAGCTATGACAACCACAACAAGCCGTACGGCACCTTCCACGCCCAGTACATGCACACTCTTCGCGATTGGGTGAACAACGGGGACGACCAGACCAGCGGAGCTCGCAAGTTCAAGGGATACGCCTCCGACGTCGCCTTTGTGACAGTCAAGGACAACGAACAGGGCAAGCACCTCACGGACGTCGTCGGCGGGCACAAACTCGTGACCGGCAAAACCTCGAAGTTCAACGCCACCGTGTTCGGCTACCCCAGCAACTTGAACAACGGCGAAAGCCTGCAAATCTGCAACGGGAACACTTTCGCATTGCAGGGCGGCGACAAGCTGAGCTTCAACGGCGTCAAGGGCTGCAACTTCGGCCCCGGGTCCTCCGGCGGCCCCTGGCTGGAGAACTACAACGGCGTCACTGGCACCGGTGAGATTCGCTCGGTCACCTCGTTCGTCGAGACTGAGGCGTCTGCGCCTACGAAGTACATCGACAACGGCGGCCCGCACTTCGACAAGCGTGTCAAGGGCCTGTTCGACCTTGCCAACAACGACAAGTGACATGCGCTCATGACAGGCGCAATTAACCGGCTTCGCAAATGGGCGATTTTGCCGATCGTCGCATTGCTTGCGGCATCGGGATGTTCGAAGGGCCCTTCCTCGAACCCATCGTCCACGGCAAGCCAACCGTCCTCGGCGAACGCAAGTTCGCGTGTGCCTTCGGCTCCCAGCGAGCCGGGCCCCGAAGGCACAGGAAGCGAAGGCGGGTCCGCCGATGCGTCGGCGTCCAGTTCAAGCTCGTCTGCGGATGGGTCTGGGTCGCCCCCGAGCGGCTCAGACGCATCGACGGGCAACGATGACAAGTCTCGCGACGATCTGATGAACGAGCAGATCGCCCCGTGGTCGAGGTTCGAGCAGATCGCCCCCAACCGGCTGAAGTTCTACTTCGCCTCGGGCACGGAGAGATGCTACGGGACCCGCGTCGCAGTCAAAGAAACAGACACAAGCGTGGAAGTCGCCACCGTCATCGGCAGACTTCCCAACGCCCCGAGGGAATGCACTTTGGAGTTGCGCAAGGCCTCGGTGACGGTCAAGACCGACAAGCCCATCGGCGAACGCAAAGTCCGCCACCTCGAGGGCATTCAACTCCATTGACCGACCGGGGCGGCGTCAAACGCGCAACATGTAGAGCATTCGTTTCGACGCCGCCCCGTTAAACTTCCTCGTCGGGGGAGGAACACACTAGGGTCGGCCCACGCGGCACCCCGAAAAATATAATGTCCGCCGGCCCAATGCCACGCGGCGCAATTGGAACGCATCTGGAAAGATTTCAGCCTGTCTCAGCGCTGAATTCTAAGCGCACCGGCGCCCTTGGCGGCAATTTCAGGGCGAATCGCAGGCAATTGCCCACGGTTTCGCTTTTGAAAATTGCATTAATCGCATACAACACGACGCTACAACAAGACTCGTGCACCCTGTGCACGGGGGAAAGCAGGTTGTTTCATGAGTAAACGCCATATATTTCCGCGCGCAGCCGTCGCCGTCGCGCTTATGATGTCCGTTCCCGTCGCCGCCTCGCACGCCGACAGCGGTTCGAAAGGCGATTCCTCGGGGAGTTCGACGTCGCAATCGAGTTCCGCGAAAAAGGGAAAGCCGGCCTCCGACGGGTCCGGCACAGTCAGCGTGACCGCGCCGGTCACCAGGGCCGACGGCACGAAGGTCGTCACCGCCCGCCCCGTCTCCGCCGCCGAGCGCAAGGCGGACCTCGCAGCGAGCGACTCGCCCGAGGAGATGGCCAAGGAGCGGGAGACGGAGGCGTATAAGACGGTTCAGGAGTACTGGACTCCCGAGCGCATCGCGAACGCCAAGCCGGCGCCGGTCAGATCGTCCGGCGCCTCTTCTCAGAAGTCGCTCAAAAAGAGCGTGGAGAAGGCCAAGAAGGCTTTGCAAAAGGAAGAGAAGCTGGCCAACGACAAGCAGATCGCCCATGCCAACGGCAAGGTTCTCTACTACGACGACAAAAAGGGCAAAGACTACGTCTGCTCGGCCTCGGCCGTCGACAGCCCCACGAAGAGAATCGTCGTCACCGCCGCGCACTGCGTCCACGGCGGCAAGGGCGGCACCTGGTACAGCAATTGGATGTTCGTTCCCGCCTATGACAAGAAGAACAGGCCTTACGGCACGTTCCCGGCCTACCACATGCACGCTATGGACGAGTGGCAGCGGGAGGCCGATCCCGACCATGGAAAGGGGTTCGAGTCCGACGTCGCCTTCGTGACGACGAAGAACAACGAGCGCGGCCAGCGCCTGGTCGACACCGTGGGCGGACACAGGCTGGTCCTCAGCGACCGGACGGACTTCGACACGACGATCATCGGCTATCCGCAGAACGTCAACGGCGGCGAGACGATGGAGGTCTGCAAAAAAACCACGAGGCGCATCGTTAACAACGGGTTCCCCTTCCTCCAGGTGTGGGGATGCGGTTTCGGGGGCGGCGCCTCGGGCGGCCCCTGGCTCGAAAACTACGATCCGAAGACGGGGTTGGGCGATGTCCGTTCAATCACCTCGTACAAGCCGAGTGACGAGAACGACGTGTCCTATATCGGGGCGCCGATCTTCGACAATCGGACCGCCGACTTGTTCGCGAAAGCCAACAACGACCGATGACGGGCGCAGGGGCGTGCGGCGTCCGGCAGCCGCGGAACACAAGTTTTGAAGAGTGTGGAAAGAGGTCCCAGGACCGCAAATTGGATTCCGAGACCCGAAGAACAGATCAATCGGGCCCCGGAACCCTTAGAACGGAACGGCGATCGCTGCGACGGGTAAATCAATAGTCAGCGAACGCGCATCCGACCGTTCCAGGCTCAGCGGCTCAAAGACACAAAACCGCATCGCCTGACATTGCGCCGACTAAGCGGGTGGTGCTGTGCACAAAACAATTTGTGCACAGCACCACCCGCAACATTTGCACCGAAAAGCGAAAAATATATCTTCCAATCTTATCGAAAGCATTTGTTCGGCTGTTCTTTATAATACATGATTATATCAAAGTTGTCAAAACCGTTGACGCGAGCGCTTTCTTTGTTCTACGGTCGATTGCATCGGAACGGCTGGCCGCAAGGCTTCGGCGTCGGCCCTTCCGAAGGACATGATCGACAAGATCTCGAAATACTGCACTGTTCAATTCAGACCACACCGACGGGCCCGAACAGTGCCGGGCCAATCGGAACGAAAGCAGGTTAATCAATGAGTAAACGCCACACTCTTTCACGCACCGTCGTCGCGTTCGCTCTCGCCATGACGGTTCCCGTCGCCGCCTCGCACGCCGACAGCGGTTCGAAAGGCGATTCCTCGGGGAGTTCGACGTCGCAATCGGGCTCCGCACACACAGGGAAATCGGCCTCCGCCGCATCGGAGACCGTGAGCGTGACCGCGCCAGTCACGAAGGCCGACGGCACGAAGGTCGTCACCGCCCACAAAGTCTCCGCGGGCGAACGCAAGACGGCCCTTGCCTCGGGCGCCCCCACCGGTCGCGCCGCCGAGCGCGACGCCGCGGCGCGCAAGGCCGTCCGGGAGTATTGGACGCGCGAGCGCCTTGCGAGCGCAAAGCCCATGCCTCTGCCCAGCGGGCCCAAGGCCGACAAATCCTCCCTCCGCAAGGGCGCTGCGAAAGCCGAACGGACCCTCAAGACGGACAAGGCCGCCGGCAAAACGACGCGAGTGAACGGAAAGGTTTTCTTCAACGACGATCGGGGCGGCAAGTACGAATGCTCGGCCTCGGCGGTGGACAGCCCCACGAAGAGGGTCGTCGTCACCGCCGCGCACTGCGTCTATGCAGGGAAGAACAAATACTTTTCGAATTGGATGTTCATCCCCGGATACGACAACGGAAACAAGCCCTACGGCACATTCCAGGCTCAGCACTTCCACGTGCTCCAGGACTACATCCACCGCGGCAACGACGCGGGAAGCGATTGGAACTCCGACGTCGCCTTCGTGACGACGAAGGACAGCGAGCAGGGCAAGCGCCTCGTGGACGCCGTCGGCGGGCACAAGGTCGTGACCGGGAAGACCACCGAGTTCAACGCGACTATCTTCGGCTACCCCCACAATATCGACAAGGGCCTGACCCTGCAGACGTGCAGCAAGATGACCAAGGACACGTGGGCCAACCGCAAATACCACTTCCATACCGTCACGGGATGCAATCTGAAAGAAGGCGCCTCCGGCGGACCTTGGCTGGAAAATTACAATGAGAAAACGGGGGTCGGCGAGATTCGCACCGTCACATCGTTCGGGTCCGAAACAGATGCGTATCTTGGCGGGCCTCGTTTCGACGATCGCGCGAAGAAGCTGTTTGAGGAAGCCAACAGCGACAAGTGACCTCGCGCGAGTCGGGACTGGGAACGCAAAGGCTTGCGAGCGGCCAAAACCGAGCCTGGCGCGTCCAAGGACTCAGTGAGGCGGAAGGCGCCGGGCGATGCAGTTCATCGAATCGCCCGGCGCCGCCTCTCGTCGCGAACAGCCAAGCCTTTCAGGGCCGCGTCTTTCAGGGCCGTCGGCGTCGGCCGACGCGAGGAAAACTCCCGCCACCGGGACGACCGCCTCAATTGAGACGACCTTTCGCAAAACCGCTCGGGGCATCCCGGTCAGGCGCATGAGGCCGAAGGCCCGCCGCCGCCGGATGACGGAGGAGATCGCAGAAACAGTGAGGGAGACGGCCGAGAGCAAGACGGCAATCACAATGCCGACGTAGGCGATTGCAGCGAACTGGTTTTCAGGCGCCAGGGCGCCCTCCGCGGCGAGGCCGTCAGATCGATCCGCCGCAGATCGGCTTCGATGTGAAAAAGCGCGTGATCGGCGAGAAGGATGTCGGCGAGGCTGCCTTCCCTCTTGGCCTTTCGCAGTTTCCTCATGCGGTCCGTGTGCTCCGCCCTTTGGACGTCGAGAAGCCTTTCCGCGTCGTCGTCGAGCATCAAAGCGATGATCGTCCTGGCGAAGAGATTCGACCGCAGAGGACCTACGGGAGCGTCGAGCGTCGCGAGCCATTGGGAAATGCGGTCGCGGCCTTCAAGCGTATATTCGTCTCGCACGTCTCAAGAAGCATCCCGAACGCAGAAAGCGCATATCGGAACCCCCGCCCCTTTCCCAACTGGGCGCGCAGGCGTAGAGTTAGGGCAACCTAACTATCTGGACGCCTCGACTGCTGAGCGGCGGGCGGATCGGAGACGGACGCAAGGCGGCCCCGCGCACGGGTCGGAAGGGAGACGGCCGGGATGACCGTATGGGAGCTCATTGCACCCGCAAAAAGGGCGATGCTCGTATCCGCCGCCTTGACGGGGCTCGGCGCGGTTTTCTCGATCCTGCCCTACGTGGCGCTCACGGAGATCGCCGCCGGCCTTTTGGGCGACGCCTCAGCTTCGACGCTCTGGCGTTGGGCCGCCGCGGGCATTGTCGGAATCGCCGCCGGAGGCTTTCTGTACAGCGCGGGGCTGGGACTGACCCACGTGGCCGAGGCGGACCTGCGCTACGATCTGCGCCGTCGGCTCGTGGCCACGCTAGGCCGCATTCCGCTGGGGGCCGTCGATCAGACGTCCTCGGGAAAGATCAGGAAGATAGTCGCCGACGACACGAGCTCGATCCACACCCTCGTCGCCCATCTCGCCGGCGACGCGACCAACACCGCCGTAGCCTTCCTCGCCGGCTTCGCCTATCTCGTGTGGGTCGATTGGCGCATGAGCGCGATTCTGCTCGCCGTCTGGGCGCTCGTCATGATCCTCGTCGTAAGCTTGACGTTCCGCGGGCTCGAGGGCTTGACGGAAGGCTTCTCCGAGGCTCAGGGGCGCCTTTCGGCGGCAACTGTCGAAATGGTGGAGGGCATCAAGGAAATCAAGAACTTTCAGGGCGCAGACGCGGCGCACACCCGTTTCACGAAAGCGCGCGAGCATTTTTCTGACCTTTCCTTCTCCTGGACCGCGAAATCCGGCAAGGGCATGGCGTTCCTCAGCTCCTTCTTCCAGCCGGCGGTCATCTTCGCCACCGTCGCGCCCATCGCCGTCTGGTTCGTCGACGCCGGATGGATCGACGCCGCCCACACCCTCCCATTCTTCATGGTCGGTTTGGGAATACCGGCCGGGCTCGTCCAACTGGTCCAGATGATGCAACACCTCTACGAGGCCCGCCAGGCCGCGGTGGACACCGCCGCCGTGCTTTCGATTCCTCCGATGCCCGAAGGCAAGGATTCGCAAGCCGAAGGCCGAAACGCGGAGACAAAGGGCTCGCACGCAGCGGAAAACGGGAACGACGGGCGCGGCGAAGCCACGGCAGACCTCCGGGCGGGCGGCGCTTCCGTGAGGCTGACCGACGTCGTCTTCGGCTACGACCCGGAGAGCCCAATCATCCGCGGCGTTTCCTTCGAGGCGCCCGCCGGTTCGGTCACTGCGCTCGTCGGCCCGTCGGGCGGCGGGAAGACGACCCTTGCCCGACTGATCGCCCGGTTCTACGACGTCGACATCGGAAGCGTGGCGATCGACGGGAAGGACGTGCGCGATACGAGTTTCCAGTGGCTGCTCTCGCGCGTGGCGATCGTGCTCCAAGACGTCGCGCTGGCCCACGACACCGTGGCTGCCAACATCGCCCTCGGCAAACCCGACGCCACGCAGGCGCAGATCGAAGAAGCCGCCCGCGCCGCACAGATCCACGACCGAATCCTCAGGCTTCCCCGAGGGTACGACACGGTGATCGGCGAAAAAGGCGGCTTGCTCTCGGGCGGGGAGCGCCAGCGCCTGACGATCGCACGAGCCTACATCCAGGATGCGCCGATACTCATCCTCGACGAGGCGACGGCCCAGTCCGACCCGCGCTCCGAGCGGGAGATACACCGCGCCCTCACGCGGCTTTCACGCGGGCGCACCGTGATCGTCATCGCCCACAGGCTCGCGACGATCGCCGGCGCCGACGCCATCCTGACGGTGGTCGACGGAAAAATCGCCGAACGAGGCACACACGAAGAGCTCCTGCGTGCGGGAGGGGTTTACGCGGACATGTGGAAACACATTGGCGGAGCCCCTGAGACAGATGCGGGAGACGCCGCTGCCGGGCAGGAGCCGGCGGCAAAGGAATCGCCGACGAAGTGCCCGGCGCCCGTCGAAACAGCAGAAGCCGACGTCGAAAGGGAGGACGGCTGAGATGTGGACCCTCATGGCGCGCATGGTCGGAATCAAGGAGCTGCGCAAACTCACGCTGATCTTCGTGACGTTCGCGGTGGCGCAAGGGTTGGCCCTGACCCTCATGATCCCTTTCCTGCGCTCGTTTTTGGGCAATCGCGAAGGCCTTGGCGGGTGGCTGGCGGCCGTCCTCGTCGCGGGTGCGGCGACTCTCGCCCTTGGAACATACGGAATGATCGCCTCGTACAAAATCAGCGTTTACGAAGTGTGCGACGTCCTCATCCGCCGGATCGCGGACAAAGCGCTCAAACTGCCGCTGGGATGGTTCGACGCCTCCACGGAGGCAGCCGTGGCCTCGGCCGTCTCGCGCGAGGTCAACACCCTCTCGCACGTCGCGTCGATCGTCATACCCGCCCTGTGCAACGCGTTCGTCGTTCCGGCCGTGATGACCGTGTCAGTGGCCTTCGTCGATTGGAGGCTGGCGCTCATCCTCTTTCTGACGACGGTCCCGCTCAGGCAGGTGTGGCGGATCATGCGGCGCGTGTCCAACGAATCGCACGAAGCCTCCACCCGGGCCGGAATCAAAGCGGCCGGGCGCCTCATTGAGTTTGCCAGGCTCCAACCCGTTCTCAGAGCCACCGGCGTCGCCTCCCGCGGTTGGGAGCCGCTCGAGCGCGAGCTCGCCGAGGAAAACGAATCCGTCCACCGCGCCCTCAAAGCGGTGGGCCGCCCGGCCATGCTTTTCACATTGACCGTCCAAGCCGCCTTCGCCCTCGTTCTCGCCGTCGGCCTTTCCTCCGTTCTGGGCGGGAGCCTGGACGCCGTCGGATACCTGGCCGTCATGACAATATGCGCGCGCATGGTCGCCCCGCTGTCGGTCTCCATCCTTTACAGCGACGAGGTGCACAACTCCGAGGTTGCGCTTCGCGCGGTCGCACACATCATCGACAGCCAGCCGCTGCCCGAGCCGGGCGCCGACGAGGCGGTTGCGGATCCGCCGTCGAACGACGTCGAATTCGCGGATGTGACGTTCGGGTACGAGGAGGGCCGCCCCGTGGTCGAGGCGATCGACCTTCGGGTGGGGACCGGAGAAATCACGGCGCTCGTCGGGCCTTCGGGCGCCGGGAAGTCGACTTTGCTGCGGCTCATCGCGCGGTTCTGGGACGTCGACGGCGGGAGCGTGAGCGTCGGCGGCGTCGACGTGCGCAAGATTCCCACGGAAGCGCTCATGTCGATGATGTCAATGGTGTTTCAGGAGGTCTTTCTTTTCGACACGACGATTCGCGAGAACGTGCGGATGGCCCGCCCCGGGGCCGCGGACGCCGAGCTCGAGGAGGCCGCGCGCCGTGCCAGGCTCGACCGCGTGATCGAGGCGTTGCCCAACGGCTGGGACACGGAGGTAGGCCAGGGCGGCCTCAAGCTTTCCGGCGGCGAGCGCCAGCGGGTCTCCATCGCGCGGGCCTTCCTCAAGGACGCGCCCATCCTCCTGCTTGACGAGATCACCTCGGCCCTCGACGGCGAGAACGAGGCGGCCATCACCGAGGTCATGCGCGAGCTGGCGCGCGGCAGAACCGTCGTGGTCGTGGCCCACCGGCTGTCGACTATTCGCGACGCCGATCACGTCGCCTTCCTCGAGCCGTCCGACGGCGGCGGCCCGGCCCGCATCGTGCAATTCGGCTCCCCGGAGGAGCTGGCCTCCCGAGAGGGGCCGTTCAAGGAATTCCTGCGGGCCAGCATGCAGGCGTGAGGCAACCGACGAAGCTTTCGCCCCTTTAAGATTGACGCATGGACGACTCTCAAGCATCTTCAACGAACCGCGATTACACGATCGCTGAGCTTTCTGCACTCGTGACATCAGGCAGACTGCGGCTGCCGCAGTTCCAGCGTTCGTTTCGCTGGGATGCTCAAGACGTCCTCAATCTCTTCGATTCCATACTCCGCGGGTATCCTTTCGGAAGCCTTCTTCTATGGCAACGCGAGGCCGGGGCCGATGATCTGAGGATCGGGGCGCTCGAAGTTCAAGCCGGAGCACGCCAAGACGCCCTGTGGGTGGTCGACGGCCAACAGCGCATCACAAGCCTTGTCAACGCCGTCGACCCAAGAGGAATGACGGACCCTCGGTTCGCGCTCGGCTACTCCCTGAGAGCGAAGAAGGTCGTTCTGTTGAATCGGAATGAAGGCTCGTCCGTGATCCCGCTTCCTGACCTCTTCGATTTCGCACGGGCACTCGAATGGTTGAGGAACAACCCCGACGTATCGAATGCAGCTGAGAACATCCAGGAGGTCGCGGCCAGGCTCAACAGACTTTCCATTCCCGCCATAATCATGGAAGAAGCGAATGAAGGGACTCTACGAGAAATCTTCGACAGGATAAACTCCCGTGGCAAGCGGCTCAATCCCGCGGAGATCTTTGACGCCATCCACGGAGGACCCGACCGTGGGCTCACTACCTCAGGGATCGCCACGCACGTAAACGAGCAGACTCGTTTCGGCAGGCTAGACGACACGGTTGTGGTGCAAGCCCTGCTCGTTCGCAGGCACCCAGATATCACCCGTGACCTCCACAACGAGTTTTCGCCGTCGCGCCGAAATGTCAGCGCCTTCCCCGAAGAGAACAAAGAGGAGGCTTACAAAGAGACTGAGCGCGCACTTGTATCGGCAATTCGATTCCTCCAGCAGGTCGCCGGCGTTCCGCATATAACCTTCCTTCCCTTCCGCTTCCAACTTCTGGTTCTCACCAGGTTCTTTGCACTGTTCCCCAAGCCGCATGATCGCAATCTCGAGCTCATCTGCAGATGGTTCTGGCGAACGAGCGTGGGAGCCGAAACACTAGGCATCAGCGGCTCACAAAGAGATTTACGCTACATGGCCAAGCTCATCGCGCCGGGCAAGGAGTCCAGCTCAGTTCAGCGGCTCATCAAAGCCGCCAAACTGACAATGAAACCGGAAAGCGACTTCACCAACCTCCTCGATCTGACAACGTTCCGCACGGATCGGGCGAATTCAAAAGTCGTCCTCGCAGCCTTGTGGAACAAGCATCCAGTGGACGTTCGAACGAACTCTGCCATGACGCCGGACCAGCTTGCCAACCAGCTCGAAAACGACTCCACGCCGCAAGCCGTGACGATCAAGCTTGCGCCAGATTCCGCGGAAAGCGCGGGATTCGCCGCGAACCGGCTCATTTCCTTCGTCGACCGCCAAGAATTCATCGGGCGTGCAAGTGCGGAAACCAACCTTGGCTCGCTTCTTCTCGACGAAAAGATGCTGAGCGCCCTTCAAGAGAACCGCCACGAAGACTTCCTCAGAATGAGATCCGGGGTTCTTCGGCGTTACCTCAATGACTTCCTCGACGCGCGCACCGCCTACGGGCAAGAGGATCGGCCTCCTTTGGAGGACTTCATCTTCGACGACGGCGACCCGGACGGCGACCCGGGGGCGCCGGCATGAACAGCGAATCCTCGGCCTATGCGGTATTCCTCCACGGCGAACACGTGGGGATCCTTCAACATCGTGGTCGATACACCAAGTTCGTCTTCGACGAAGATTACTGGAATCGCTCAAAGCGGCCAGTCCTTGGACAGTGGTTCGAAAATCATCCTCGCAGACAGCCGAGCGCAACAAACCAAGTGCCGCAGTGGTTCTCGAACCTTCTGCCAGAGGGGCGTTTACGGGAACTCGTTGCTCGCGAGCAGGGGGTAAGCATCTATAACGAGATGGCCTTGCTCGGTCGAATCGGGCGAGACCTTCCCGGTGCCGTCGAGGTAGTCCCAGATCCGGATATCACTGCGAACATCGACGTCGCCGACGTCATTCACATTCCGGATCCTCTGGAATCCACGCCGCGTTTCCCCGTACGCGCCTCGCTGGCCGGTATGACGATGAAATTTTCCGTCTGTCGACAAGGGGACAGGCTCGTCCTGCCAGCTCACGGAGAATCAGGGGACGTCATACTGAAGACGCCTGACGGGCACTATCCGAATCTTCCCGTCAACGAGTTCGCTGTTATGAAACTGGCCGGAAGCATCGGCATTGAAGTGCCCGATGTGAAGCTATATCGCCGTGATCAGATCGACGACCTCGGAGACGGCGCTTGGGTCTCTGATGAGGAGGTTGCCTACACCATTCTGCGATTTGACCGTACCGACAACGGTCGAGTTCACATTGAGGATTTTGCTCAGGTTCTGGGACGTTTTGGAATGGGCGAAAGCAAGTACAAATCGAATGTCGAAACCGTCGCAGGCCTTGCTTTTCGAGGATACGACCATGATTCTCTCCAGGAGACGGTCCGTCGGATCGTTTTCAATCTCCTCGTCGGCAACGGTGACGCACATTTGAAGAACTGGTCGTTGATCTATCCCGATCGGAAGACGGCAAAACTCTCTCCCGCCTATGATCTTGTCTCCACCGCAGCTTACCCCAATCACGCCGAACTTGGCCTTCCCTTCTTCGGCGACGAACGCCTAGAACAGATTTCTCGAAGCCATTTCAAGCGACTCCAAGAAAAACTGCAAGTCGGATCCGCGGACATTCTCGATATTCTGGATGTCACGCTCGAGAACTTCTTCAACGTTTGGCCCAGCATGCGCGAGGAAATGCCAGCCGACGTCGCCCGTTGGATCGACGGCCATGCGTCCCATACTCGCACTCAGCTGACCGGCTGACCTATCGGCGCTGCCATGAAGAATCTGCTGCGCCCTTCCCACGGAAAGTCGAACAAGAAAGCGCCCCGCCGTCGCAAACCGCCGAAGCGGCTGCGGCACGCGGGGCGCTTTCGCGGCGCAGTTACTTCTTTTTCCTCTTCTCAGCCACGACCTCGATCGAGATGGTGGCAACGACGTCGTCATGAAGCTTTGCCGCAGCCTTGTAGGAACCAGTCGACTTGATCGGCGAGACGAGGGTGATCGTGCGGCGATCGACCTTCTTGCCGGTGGCGGCCAAAGCGGCCTCGGCGATCTCTGCGTTGGTGACGGAGCCGAAAAGGCGGCCGTTCTCTCCGGCCGGCTTCACGATCTTCAGGACGTTGGCCTGGAGAGCCTCCTGGATCGCGTTCGCCTCGTCAAGCGACTGGATCGCGCGGCGGCGGCGAGCCTCGGCGATCTGGTCGATCTGCTTCTGACCGCCCTTCGTCCAGCGCACCGCATAGCCGCGGGGGATCAGGTAGTTGCGGCCGTAGCCGTCTTTGACGGTGACGACGTCGCCGGCGACGCCAAGCCGGTCGACGTCGTGGGTAAGGATGATCTTCATGCAGAACCCCTCCCTCAGCGAGCCGAGCTCGAGTAGGGAAGCAGTGCCATTTCGCGCGCATTCTTGACGGCGCGGGCGATCTTGCGCTGCTCCTGAACGGTGACACCAGTGACGCGGCGGGCGCGGATCTTGCCGCGGTCCGAGATAAACTTGCGCAGCGTGGCGGTGTCCTTGTAATCGATGTTCTCGATCTTGGCCGACTTCAGAGGGTTGGCCTTCTTCTTGGGCTTGCGAAGAACTGGCTTCGCCATAGTTTTGCTCCTTCAGTTGCGGCGGCCCGTCGGCCGCCAGGCGGCTTGAGCCGCCGAGAAAGTCGAATTGCGAAATCAGAACGGGGGGTTGTCGTCAAAAGCGGAACCGCCCTGGGGGGCGCTGCTCCACGGATCGTGGGCCGAGCCTCCCTGGGGCGCGTCGTACGAGGCACGGCCGCCGCCGTAACCTCCGCCGCCCTGGTAGCTGTTGCCGCCACCGAAGTTTCCGCCTCCCGAGCCGCCGCCCGCGACCTTCGTGACCTGGGCGCGCGCGTACCGCAAAGACGGGCCGATCTCATCGACCTGCATCTCAAGGCTCGTGCGCTGCTGGCCGTTGTACTCGTAGCTGCGGACGGTCAGCCGTCCGGTCACGAGTACCCGCATGCCCTTGCTGAGCGATTCGGCGACGTTCTCGCCGTACTCGCGCCACACGGAGCAGCGAATGAACATCGCCTCGCCGTCCTCCCATTGCTGGGTCTGGCGATTGAGCGTGCGCGGGGTAGACGCGACGGTGAAAGACGCGACGGGCGTGCCCGAACTCACGTAGCGGAGTTCCGGATCGCCGGTCAGATTTCCGACGACGGTAATGATCGGTTCGCCTGCCATGTTTCTCCTTCGGTGTACTGGCCTCAGGCCTCTGCGCGCAGCAGCTTCGTGCGAAGAATGGCCTCGTTCAGGCCAAGCTGACGATCGAGCTCCTGAGCGGTTTCCGGTGTCGCCTTCATGTCGACGACCACGTAGATGCCTTCGGAGCGCTTGTTGATGTCGTAGGCAAGGCGGCGCTTGCCCCAGATATCGACCTTCTCCAGCGTGCCGCCCTCATTGGGGACGACTTGAAGCAGTTTGTCGACGAAGGTTGTGATGTTGCGCTCGTCGACGGTCGGATCGATGATGATCATCATCTCGTAATCACGCATGCTGTTCCCACCTCCTCTGGTCTATGCGGTCATGGTCTTTCCATGACAGGAGGGACAATGCGTTTCGGGGTCTTCCCGCCGGGAAAACACACCGAGTTACAAGTTTACTCGGATCGCAGGCTTCACGCCATCGCTTCCACATGGGCAGGAAGGCCCGCGGGCCGCAGTCACGCTAACCTCCTGCGGCGCCGTAGCCCCCGTAACCTCCATAACGTCCGTAACCTCCGTAGCCGCCTTGTCCGCCATAGCCTTGCTGGCCGCCGTAGCCTCCACGGCCGCCATAGCCTTGCTGGCCGCCGTAGCCGTTTCTGCCCCCGTTTCTGTTGGCGGGCCCGTTGGGAGGACCCTCGCTAGGCTGCACGGGAGTCTGAGGCGTCGGATGCGTTGGCGGATCAGTCTCGTCTTGATCTGAAGGATCAGGCGACGGATGCTTGTGATCGTCGTCGTCATCCGTCGAACTTGTGGTCGGCTCGGGTGTGCCCGTTGTCCCGCTCGGGGTCGGCGTTGCGGTGGGACCGGTCGTGCGGGCGGGCGTCGGCGTCGCGGTCTTTTTCTTCGTCGGGACGCGGCTGTCGCCGTCGGACCTCTTTGGCACGTACGAAGGCTTCGCGAACTTCTCAACCTCCATGCCCGCGGTGGCCTTCTTCATGTATCGAAGCCATATCTCGGCGGGGAACGATCCTCCTCCAATGCCGTAGTAGTACTTGCCGAAGGGAGTGAGAATCTCCTCCTTGCCGTTCGCGCCGATCTGGTACATGTCCACGACCGTGACCATTTGCGGGATATAGCCGATGAACCACGCGGACCAGGGTCCGGACGACGTTCCCGTCTTGCCGGCGACCGGTCTGCCGAGGGCACCCGCAGTCGAACCCGTTCCGTCGCTCTCGGTCACCGATTGCAAGGCGTAGTTGAGCTGGTTCATCGTCTCCTTTTCGAACGTCCGCTTTCCAGCCGTCGGACCCTTGTACTTAGACTGGCCTTTTCTGTCCTCGACCGTGCGCACAATGTGCGGGGTGGTGGTCACCCCTTGATTGGCGAAGGTCGAATAGCTTTTGGCCATGTCGATCGGGCGGGGCGAGGCCGAGCCGAGGATGTTCGTCAGGTTGTTGTCCAGTCCCGGCGTCGAATCGGGAATCCCCGATTCAACAGCCGCCTTCCTGGTGTTCGCGGGACCCACGGTGTCGTTGAGCTGGGCGAAGACGGTGTTGACCGAATGCTTCGTCGCAGTGACGAGGTCGATCCGGCCGCGGTCCTTTCCGTCGAAGTTCTGAACGGTGACAGAGCCGTTGTAGAACGTTCTGGGAGTCTTCGAATCGTATGTCTTCGAGAGCGAATAGTCCTTCTGGAGCGCGGCGAGCAGACCGAAAGGTTTGAAGGTGGAACCCGCCTGCGCGCGGTCCTGCGTCACCGAGTTGCGCTGGCGCGCGAGGTAGTCCGCGCCGCCGTACATCGCATAGATTTCGCCGTTCCGGGGGTCGACCGAGACGAGGCCGACGTAGTTGTTCTTCGGCCGGTCCTTGGGCAGCCCGTTGACGGCCGCCACGGCGGCGTCCTGCTTGTCCTTGTCGATCGACGTCACAATCTTCAGACCGCCCTGATTGAGGTCGTCGAGAGTGAACTTGCCGCTCGCGAGGAGCTCGTTGCTCACCGCGGAAAGAAGGTATCCGTTGGGGCCTTTGAAGGCCGTGGCCTGCTTGCGTTCAATCGTATCGGGGAACTTCTGGGCCTGTCTGTCCGCTTTGCTCAGATAACCCTCGCCGACCATTCGGTCGAGGACGCGATCCCACTTTTCTTTCGCTTTTTGGGGGTTGACGGCAGGATCGTAAATCGTGGGACCGGGAATGATACCGACGAGCAGCGCGGCTTGCGAAACGGAGAGCTTGCTTGCGGGAATGCCGAAGTACTTCTGGGAAGCCACTTCAATTCCGTAGGCTCCGCGGCCAAAGTAGATGGTGTTGAGATAGTTTTCGAGGATTTGGTCCTTGGACTGCTGCTTGTCGATTTTTATGGCCAGGATGGCTTCTTTGATCTTGCCCAAGTACCCTTTCGTGCTGCCGAGATAGTAACGCTCGACGTACTGCTGGGTCAGGGTGGAGCCGCCCTGCCTCGGACCGCCTTTGATGTTGTTGACGAGCGCGCGGAAGATGCCCTTCGGGGAGACGCCGTTGTTCGTGTAGAAAGTCGAGTCCTCGGAAGCCACGAGTGCGTTCGAAAGATGCTTCGGCAGCGTCTTCAATTTGACGGGTTCGCGTTCGTAGTCCGCGAATGTCCCCATCTTTGTCACGCCGTCGGAATAGTAGACGGTGGTGGTCTGCGCCAAGGCGAAATCGTCCGGCTCAGGAATTTCCGTGGTGGCGTACAGCGCGACGAAGGACCCGACGAGTAAGGCGAACATCGAGATGAAGGACGCGAGGACGACCCGCCAGCTGGGGATCCACCGATGAATCGGCCCGTATCCCCTTCTGGGATAGTTCCAGCCGCGCTTGCGCTTGGGCTTCCCTTTGCGTCGTCCTTCGGCGTGCTCGGTCGCCTCTGCGGAACGCCCCTTCGTCAACTTGTGCGAAGTTGCCTGTGTGTCCTTGTCTCCCCGCACGTTTCCGGTAGTGGTGGGCATCGGACCTCCCGTGTTCTCTCTCGGAATCGAAACGGTTCCGTGAGGCACCTAGTATATAGAGGACTGTTTGGCTTGTTTCTTAGATTATCTTGAATGCTCATCCTGCGCAGCCTTGGCTGAAGGCGGCGGATAGCTTTCTCAGCCTCCGGACTCTCCGTCTTCCGGGGCCGATTTGCGCCGCAACCTCACCTTGGAACGGCCCAATCCCGCTTTGGAGCGCTCGGATTCCGAGTGTTCGTCGAGCTCGGCGGACATAAAATCGACGAAGTCGTCGTCGGCGGGGTTCTCGACGTCGTAGAAACCGCTGTCATAACGTTTTTTCGCTTCGGACTCGGGGATGACGAACACTTCGAGCCATCTGGTCTGAACACTCGAGTCGATGAGAAGCGCCTTCGCGAAAAGCGTAAGCGGGACGGCCAGAATGGCGCCTAGGGGGCCGATGACGACGGTCCAGAAAAGAAGCGAAAGGAAAGTGACGGTTGTCGACAGGCCGACGGCGTCGCCCGTGATCTTCGGCTGGAAGATCCCCTGGATCACGGAGTTGATGACGCTGTAGGCGATCACCACCCACAGGGCCGTGAGCCAGCCGGAATCGAGCAGCCCCAAGAGCGCGGGCGGCACGAGGCCGATGACGAAGCCGATGTTCGGTATGTAGTTCGTGACAAAGCTGAATATCGCCCACGCCGCCGGCATGGGCACATGGAGGAAGGCCAGGACGATCCCGTTGATGACCGCGACGATCGCGCCAAAGATCGAGGAGACGATCCAGTACTGGCGGACCCGCCCTTCGAAGCCTTCGAGGGCGTCGTGGAAATGCGAATCGTGTTCGTAGACGATCTTCGAACGGAACTTCATCGTCATCGTGTCGACGGTGATGAAAAGCATCGACAAGGCGATCATTCCGAGCAAGCTTCCCGCGGAGGTCAAGTATTCGAGAACGGTGGTGACCGCTGTGACGATCTTGTCGAAATCGAGGTTGTCGAGCAGGTCTTTGGAAAGCTTGCCCGAAGAGAGATTGTACTTTTCGGCCAGGTCGACGACGTTCTGGACGAGGCCTTTAAAGCTTCCCGAATAGCCCTTGAGAGTTTCGGGAAGGTCGATCAGGGACCACACGGTCAGGCCGACCATTCCCAGCAGGAAGCCGAACAGGGCGGTCATCGTGAAGATGGCCGAAAGCCAGGGAGGCAGCCCCTTGCGTATGAGCCACCTGTGGATGGGCCGCACGGTGAGGACGAGCGTGAGCGCAAAAAAGGCCGGGCCAAACAGGTTGCTGACCTCGTGCAGCCCGATGCAGCCGAACGTCACAAGGGAGAGGACGATGAGCGCCTTCATCCCCGCAGGAAGGGTCCGCCCCCGATCCTGTGCGGCGTGCTCCGCCATGACCTTGCGCACTGTCGACTCGGCGTTCCCGCCCGACCCGCCGTCCGCTTCGGCCGACTTCGACGGCTCTTCCTGTGAGGCCGTCTGGGAGCCGGGCAAAGGCTCTTCATCCTGCGAGGCCATCTAGGCTCCACCCTCCTCGATCGTGTACATCTAATCTAGTCTGCCCTATGGACCGCACGCCATAGCCGTCAATGCGCGAAAACAAGCGCGTGTCACACTTTTCGCCCGCCTGGGGCTTCGCCTTCCCCGCCTAGGGCTTCGCCTTCCCCTTTTCGAGCTCTGAGTCCGTTGCCTGGGAGCCTGTTTCATCCGAAGAAGGGTCTGTTTCGTCCGCGGGAGGGGCTGTTTCGTCCGAAGGAGAGCCTGCGTCCCTGGGATTCCCGCCGAGCCGCGCCATGGCCCAGAAAAAGACGAGAGCCAAGATCCAGACGAGCGCGAACAGCGCCGTTTGAACCTCGCGCGACCATCCGACGTCGGGAAGCGCAACGAGGCCGACCCCCGCCGCCGCGCACACGCCCAGATTGAACAAGACGTCGTACAGGGCGAAGGCTCGTCCGCGATAGGCGTCAGAGGCGTCGGACTGCACGATCGTGTCGACGGCGATCTTGGCGCCCTGCACCCCGAGGCCGACGAAGAACGCCCCGACCGCCAGCGTGCCCGTCCTCGGGGAGAGGACGAAGGTCGCCTGACCCGCGGATCCCCCGATGAGGCAGGTGACGACCCACCGCCAAGGGGCGATCTTCTCGTGGGCGATCGGCGTGAGGACGACGGCGACGAACTGCCCGGCGACCATCGCCCCGCCGAGCGTGCCGAAATAAGCGAGGCCGGCGTCGGCGTCGGACGGCTCGGCGAGGAGGTTCCTTGAGACGAGGATGATCGTGATGAATTCCATCTCGTACACGAATCGATGGAAGGACATCGTCGCGAGGGCCAACGCCGGGGTCCGTCTGCGGGTCAGATAGACCGCGGCGCCGACGAGGTCGCGAACCGTCGAGCGAAAGGAAGGCGAAGCCGGCTGCGATCCAAGCCCTTCGCGCTTCGGGCCCAGCTGGTCGGGGCGCAGGAGGCTCGCCAGGCCGGAGGCGGCGAGGTAGAGAACCGCCGCGACGAACAGCGAGGCGACGTCCCGCGAGGATCCTTCCGGCAGCAAAACGCGGATGAGAAAACCGGCGACGGCGCCGATCCCCATCGCCAGCCCGCCGAGCGTGGGGACCACGGAATTGGCGGTCAGGAGCTCGCGTTCGCCGACGACCGACGGCAGCCCGGCCGAAAGGCAGGAAAGGAGGAAACGGCTCAGGCCCAATGCGCTGAGCGTCAGCGCGTAGACGATCCCGATCCCGGCCGATCCCCACGTGGCCGCGGCGACGCACAGCGCGAGGAGGCAGCGCACGGCGTTTCCGAACAGGAGGATTTGGCGACGTCGCCACCTGTCGAGGAGCGGGCCGAAAAAAGGGCCGACGAGGCTGTACGGGCCGAACATCACGACGATGGCCGCGGCGACCCCGGCCGCAGAGGTCATGGATTGGGGGCTGAAAAAGAACAGGGAGGCCAGTCCGGCCTGGAACATGCCGTCTCCGACCTGGGAAACGAGCCGCACGCCCAGGAGCTTCCGAAAGCCGACGGATTTCGCGAGCGCCGACAGATCCGCGAGGACGCTCACGGCTCGCTCGAAGCGGCGCCGGCGGCTGGAGCGGAGTCTTTCGCGCCGGAGCTTCGCTCGGCCCACCAGGCCAGCAGGCGGCGTTCGGCTTCTTCCTCGCCGAGGGGGCCCTCGTCGAGGCGGAGCTCGAGCAGGTGGTTGCGGGCGGCGCCGACCTCGGGCCCGGGCTTGAGGCCGAGGATCTCCATGATGCGGGCGCCGTCCAGGTCAGGACGGATGGCGTCGAGCGCCTCCTGCTCGGCGAGGTCGCGGATGCGCGTCGCGAGCTCGTCGTTGCCCGCCTGAAGCCTGCCGACCTTGCGGCGGTTTTGGGACGTCACGTCAGCGCGAATGAGGCGCATGAGATGCGGAAGCAGGTCCCCGGCGTCGCGCACGAAACGGCGCACGGCCGAATCGGTCCATCCGGCCTCCGAGAATCCGAAGGCGCGCAGGTGGAGCTCGACGAGCCTCGCCACGTCCTTCTCCGTCTGCTTGTCGAAGCGCAGCGCCGCCATCCGCTTGGCCGCCATGCGCGCGCCGACGACGTCGTGGGCCCGGAACGTGACCGATCCGTCTTTCTCGAAACGCCTCGTGCGCGGCTTGCCGACGTCGTGGAAGAGGGCGGCCAGCCGCAGCGTGAGGTCGGGGCCCGCAAGTTCGCCTCCCAGAAGGTACGCCTCGTACTCCTCCTTGGACGCAGGATCCTCGAGGGCGATCGCCTGATCGACGACGGTGAGCGTGTGCTCGTAGACGTCCTTGTGGCGATTGTGCTCGTCCGCCGTGTCGCGCAGCCGGGCGATCTCGGGAAGGACGACGTCGGCCACGCCGGTGTAGACGAGCAGCTCGATTCCTCGGCGCGGCGCGGGCGAGAGCATGAGCCTTTCGAGCTCGGCCCGAATCCGCTCGGCGGAGACGATCGCGAGGCGCTCGGCCATCTCGGCCATGGCGGACATGACGTCCTCGCCCACGTCGAACCCCAGCTGCGCGGCGAAGCGGGCCGCGCGCATGATCCGCAGGGGATCGTCGTCGAAGGATTGAACCGCGGTTACGGGGGTTCTCAAAACCCCGCCGACGAGGTCGTCGAGGCCGCCGCACGGGTCGACCAGCTCAAGCTCGGGCAGCCGAACGGCCATGGCGTTGACGGTGAAGTCGCGCCGAGAGAGGTCGCCCTCGAGAGTGCGGCCGAAGTCGACCTTCGGTTTGCGCGAGCCGACCTCGTAAGAGTCGGACCGATACGTGGTCACCTCCACAGTCAGGTCGTCGCGGACGGATCCTATCGTGCCGAACTCTCGGCCGACGTCCCAGGTGGCGGCGCCCCACGACGAGAGGAGCTTCTCGGTGATTTCAGGGGGCGCCGACGTCGTCAAATCGAAGTCGTGAATGGGCAATCCGAGGAAGGCGTCGCGGACCGGCCCTCCCACGAGTGACACTTCGTGCCCCGCATCTGCGAAAATGGATCCCAGTTCATCGATGGCCGGAGGGAGGGACCCAAGGGTCTTATGCCCCTGAGCAAGGAGCAGGGCCCGGCGGTTGACTCCGGTTGTCGCCGCATTGTGTATCGGTTCGTAGGAGGGATTCACGCGTTGCACCTTATAAGGGTGCCATGTTCGATCGTCTCTGCATACTTCCGGTGCGCCACAACCTACGTGAGAAACATGTCGACATCAGCACCGCGGCCTTCGCCGACGGGACGGCACCGGCGCAAGCGCACGCCCCGGGCCGTTTCCGCCATCCACCATCCCTATCCCGTGGTGAATGAGACTAGCGCGGGCGGCGTGGTCCTGTCCGTCAAAGACGGATGGGCTTACGTCGCCGTCATTGCACGCCGCAACAGGGGCGGCCGCCTCGAATGGTGCCTTCCCAAGGGCCATCTGGAAGGAACCGAGACCCCGGAGGAAGCCGCCGTGAGGGAAGTTTCGGAGGAGACCGGCATATTCGGAAGGGTTCTCACCCATCTGGCGAGCATCGACTACTGGTTCTCGGGCGCCGACCGCCGCGTCCACAAAGTGGTCCATCACTTCCTCCTCGAGGCGCTGTCGGGCGTCCTGACAACGGAAAACGACCCCGATCAGGAGGCGGAGAAAGTCGAGTGGGTCCGCATCGACAAGGTCGGCTCGCGCCTCGCCTACCCGAACGAGCGCCGAATCGTGGCCGCCGCGCGCGCCATCCTTTCGGGACGTGATTGACGTGAAAGACGCAACCAGGACGACGGGCGTCGGCGACGCGAAAGTTGCAGGCAAGGCGAAAGCCGCAGGCAAGGCGGGTTCTGCGGACAACGCCAAAGGCGGGTCGCGCGGGGGACGGTGGATTTCGGCCTTTCTGGCCGCACTCGTCTGCCTCTCCGGCGCCTTTGCCGCTCCGGCCTCAGGCACGCACGCGACGTCGAGCGCACACGGCGCTTCAGGCGAGCGCCTCTCGAAGGCGGGCACAGCTTCGGGCCGCTCCGCAGCCTCGAACGCCCGCTCGGAGTCAGCTCCGGCGCGAATCGGCAGGCCCGCCTCGACCGTCCCGGCGGAGAGGAAGGCGCAGCCGACCGTTCGGATAACCTCGGTGGGCTCTCCGATTCTCCAGCCCGACGAGAATCTCAGCGTTTCGGCGGAGGTGAAGAATCCGGGCTCGACGCCGATCACGGTCTCTGCCTCGAAGCTCGCCGCTCAGAAGAACGTCCCCGGATCGCGTTCGCAGGTGCTCGCATTCCTCCATGGATCCGGGTCCGCCCGAGGCTCGGCGGGCATGGAGACGCTCGCCGAACGCAAGGACTCCGTCGTGGTCCCCGCCGGATCGACGACGACTCTGACCTTCACCGTCCGGCGCTTCATGCTGCCGTGGGGCGCGACGGACGAAGACTGGGGGCCGCGAGGAGTCGAAGTCTCTGCAACGATCGGCGAGAAACGGGTCAAAGACCGTTCGATCGTCGTCATGGCGCCCACGGCGCCGGTGACGCCGATGCCGACGGCCGCACTCATTCCGCTAACGTCTTCCCCCGCTGAAATCGCCTCGAATCCTTCCGTGAAGTCGCAGGCCGAGCATCGCACGCCGACGGTCCCGGAAAGAATCCCTCGGGCGGTCAAGGAGCTTTCGGCGCCCGGAGTGACGCTCGCCCTCGACCCGCTCATCGCCGACGTCGCCGGAGCCGATCTGACCAAGGCGCTCGCCTCCTTTTCCCGCCAGCGCGCCACCCAGCTCATTCTCACGGCGCCGGGGGACTCCGACGTCGCCGCGAGGATGCACGCCTGCGACGACGCCGGCGAGCTCAACTCGTGCGCCAAAGCCTATCTCGATGCCGAAAAGGCCCTCGCAACGAGGGTCTCCGAAGACATCTCCGCGAGGCTGAACATCGACGCCCCGCGCACGGACATCGCCCTTTTGCCGCCGCAGACCGATTCGCTGACGGCCACCGGCCTTGCCAGCGCAGGCGGCGGCCCCGCGGTGCTCTCCGGCAATCAGACGCCGGTCAGGGGCAAGGGAACCACGCCGTCGGCGCGGATGCGGCTTCCGGGCACATCGACCGCTGCCCTGGCATCGGACACCGCCATGAGCGCCGCGTTCTCCGGAACTCTCCCAGACAACGCCGACGCCGACTCGACCCCGTCGGGATCGGAGACCCTCGACGCTTTGGACGCCCGCCAGCTCGTGCTCGGCCTGTCGGCGGCCACCTACAGGGAGCGGCCGAGCACGTCCCGAGTCACTTTGATAGAAGGGGACCGCGCGGGCATGCCCTACCTCGGGCAGGCAGATCCGGCGAAGGCCTCGACGGACAGCGCCCTCAGCCCCGAGAACATGGGCGAAACGGTCCGGGCCTTGATGTCGGCGCCGTGGGTGGCGCCGACCACCGTGAGCGGCGCCTTCGACCAAAGCCCGTCGACGGCGGCTCGAAGCTCGCTCCCGGAGTATCGCTCGCCGACGGGGATGCTCACCCGCAAGGAACTCGAGCGCATCGACTCGGCGCGGAAGAACTTTGACGTCATCGTCGACGTCTCCGGAAGCAAAGCGCTGCTCAACCAGACGGTCACGGCCCGCGCCTACTCGCTGACCGGCGTCGCCTGGCGGGCTTCGAGGGACTCTCGGACGGAGGTCCTCAAGGCCTACGAAGCCGACGGACAGATCTTCCTCAGGAGCATCGCGGCCGAGCGGTCTTCGACGATCAACATCATCTCCACGAAATCGGAGATCCCGATTCACGTGGGCAACTCTCTGCCGGTGCCGGTCACCGTCTGGGTCGAATTGCACTCGCGCGACCCGCGTTTGAAAGCCGGCAAGAAGGTCAAGGCGACTTTGGCGCCCAGCTCCTCGACCAAGGTCCTCATTCCCGTCAGGGCCTTCGGCTCCGGAAACATAACCGCCGACGTCAGAATTCTCAACGAGGCGGGGGCCTCCGTGGGTGTGACGAAGTCGCTACAGACGCGTGTGCGTTCTGACTGGGAAAACATCGGAACCGGCGTTTTCTTGGCTTTCTTTCTCACCCTCCTCATCGTCGGCACCGTCAAATCGCTTCGCAAGGGACGCCGTTCGCGCTCATTCAGCCCCGAAGAGGTCCGTAAGGCACGTAGGGAAGCCGCTGCAAGGGCAGCCGCTGCAAAGGAGGCTGCATGAAGGGAATTCCCCTCGAATCCCCTGGCAAGGCGAGCCTGACCCTATCAAGTTTCCCCGGTAATATGGACGGCGTCGCACACGTGGTTAGGAGTTCTCGCGCGTGTCCACGAAGGGAGTGTCATGAATAGCTTCGCCCAGGCGGGTCAAGTGATCGCCGGCCGCTACAGGCTCACCGAGCCGTTTTCCGAGCAGCCGCCGTATCCCGGCGTTCAAGCATGGAACGTGGTCGACACGCTCCTCGGGACCTCGCTGCGCATCCTCGCGTTGGACCCCGGCAACCCGAATGCGAGCGAGGTGCTCGACGCGGCAAGGCGCAGCTCGCTCATCGACGACCCGCACGTCGTGCGCATCATCTCCGTCGGCGAGGACCCCGCCGCCCACTACGTGGCCACCGAGATCCCGCTCGGTACGCCGCTGTCCGCCTATCTCCACGGTGCCCCCTTCGCCCCCGACCAAGCGCAGGCGCTTACGGGCGAGGTCGCGAGCGCGCTGAACTCGGCGCGGGCCAGAGGAGTCCGCCATCTTCAGCTGGCGCCTCAGCACGTCCGGGTGGGCGTGTTGGGCGAGGTCTTCATCGACGGGCTGGGCGTCGAGGCGGCGTTGGCCAACCTTCGCGCGGATTCGATGTCCAGCTCTCAGGCAGACCGCATGGAGTCTCGGGGGATCGCGGTTCTCCTGGCCCGGCTCCTCACCGGAGACGGGCAATCCAAGGCCGACGCCGTTCTGCGGTCCGCAGCCGAAAACGGCTCCCTGCCCGGAGCGCTGCGCAGCACGTGCACGCGAGAGCTCCGAGGATTGGGCGCACTGTCCCCGGCCGACCTTGTTCGCGAGCTCGCCCCTTGGGGCGCCGTCGAGCCCTCGGAGTTCCCTTCCACGAAAACCTCAGGCAAATCGGCCTCGCCGTCGGCCGAGCCGGCCGCGGCGGGAGACTCTTCCGACCGCGCACCGAAGGAGGCGGACGCGAATCGGGGCGGCGAGCCGGCCGTCGGAGGGCAGGGGGCCCCGGACGAAACCGGCTCTGCGCGCAGCGACATCGACCCCCTTTCCGACGATTCCGTCAAGTCCGGCGGCATGAAGCCGAAATGGTCGAGTCTGGGCGCCTTCGCGGAGGAGCACCCCGAGGCGGTCGATCCCTCGGCCACCGCCATCTTCCGTCCCGAAGACTTCGGCGACGCCCCCGAAGGCGACTACGTGAGCATTGCGGACGGCCCCGAGGACGAGGTCTCTGAAGACAAGACGATTGAAACCGCGGCGGCGAGGGACAAGGAGACCGCAGAAGGCAAGAAGGCGTCACAGGGCAAGAAAGCGCCACAAGGCAAGAAGAAGACTCAAGGCGGCAAGAAGAAGTCCGCGCAGGGCAAAAACAAAGCAAGCGGCGGCGCGGCCGCCGACGCAGCGAGGCAAGCCGAGCTTTCTCAGACTCAAGTCGAGCTCCCTCAGACGGCGGTGTCTTTGCAGGCAACCGGGCCTTCGGAATCTTTGCAGGCGGCCAATGCAGCCGATCCCGCAGCCGAAGCAGCCCGCACTCCGTCAAAGCCCTCCGGCTCTTCCGCTGACGACGGGGCCGCCTTCGTCGGGGAGGAAAAACGGAAAGCGAACGCGGAGAGCGGCGAGGCAACGCTCGCCGGGCAGTCGGCGGAGAAACAAGCCGCGGGCCACGCCGCGGCGGAAGCAAACCGCGCCAAGGCAGGCAAAGGGAAAGGCAAATCCTCGGCGGTGAAAACAGAGGAGGCCTCCGAAATGCCTCCGTCGTTCCTGCCTCACTCGGGCAATGCGGCGGGGGCGGCCACTGTTCGCATGCCCGTTTCCTCGGGCGGCCAGACATCTGCGCCGGGCCAGGCCTCTCCGGGCCAGGCGCCTTCGCAAGGCCACGCGGCTCCGGCAAGTCAAACGGCTTCGGCAGCCCAGGAAGACCCCTGGCTTCTCGGCGCTCAGCCCGAGGAGCCGGTTTCTCCCGGAAACCTGGCCGGAGAGGAGATCGACAGGCCGCTCTACAATCCCTCGAAGGTCGTTGTGGCGCTTGCCCTTGTGCTCATCCTCGTCGTCGGGGCCTGGGCCGTTTTCAAGTTCTTCTCTCCGACGAGCGTCTCCACGACCAAGCCCACGGCCACGAAATCGCTGGAGCCGACCAAGGCTCCAAGCAGCGCCAAAAAGCCGACTGAGAGCCCGACGAAGAAAGAGGATCCGGACAAGCTTCCCGAGCCGAAAGTCTCGAGCGTCTCCCTCCTCAACCCCTACGGCGCCCAGATGGAACCGTCCACAGTCAACGAACAGGACAATCCCTCTCAAATCAGATATCTGACGGATCGAAAGCCCTCGACCTCGTGGCAGTCCTGGTGGTACGGAGACGCCTCCTACAACAAGAACAAAGAAGGGATAGGCTTGGCCATCAAGCTTTCGGGCAAATCGAAAGTGACCTCTGTCAAGATCGAATCCAAGCTTTCCGGCGGGAAAGTCGAGTGGCGCAACTCCTCGGAGTCTTCACCCAACAGCGGCGACGTCGTCGCCGAAGGCGGACTCAAGCCGGGATTGACCCTTTCAGCTTCGGAATCGGTGGCCACCGACACCGTCATCCTCTGGTTCCCGGAGCTGTCGAAGGAGAGCGCCAAGAAGTACAGGCTTGACATTTCGGAGATCACCGTCGAGTGACGAACGGTGCGCCCCGTTGCAGCGGCGCGCGGAAGCCGGACCCGGACGTCGGGAATAGCGGGACCCTTCGCGCGCGTTCACTTCTCGACACCTACGAAAGGCAGACATGACTGAGAAAGTTCACGACGTCGTCATCGTCGGATCCGGCCCTGCCGGCTGGACGGCCGCCATATACACAGCGCGCGCGGGATTCGAGCCGATGGTCGTGGCCGGCGCCCTCGAGGCGGGCGGAGCGCTCATGAACACCACCGAAGTCGAGAACTTCCCGGGCTGGCCCGATGGGATCATGGGTCCCGACCTCATGGACAAGTTCCAGGCCCAGGCACAGAAGTTCGGCGCTTCGGTCGAGTACGAAGACGCGACAGAGCTCCGGCTCGAAGGCGACGTCAAGACTGTCGTCACAGACTCTTCGACCTACAAGGCGAAAGCGGTGATCCTCGCGCTCGGCTCGGCGTACAAGAAGCTCGGCCTCGAGGGCGAACGGCTTTATTCAGGCAAGGGCGTGTCGTACTGCGCAACATGCGACGGTTTCTTCTTCAAAGACAAGGAGATCGCCGTTGTCGGAGGCGGCGACTCGGCGCTGACGGAGGCGCTTTTCCTCACGCGTTTCGGCTCGAAGGTCCACCTGATCCACCGCCGCGACCAGTTCCGTGCATCGAAGGTGCTGGCCGACCGCGTCGCGGCCGACCCCAAGATCGAAATTCACTGGAACAAGACAGTCTCCGAGCTTTCGGGCGGGGAGACCCTCGAATCCGCCACGCTCGCCGACACCGTCACGGGCGAGACCTCGGTGCTTCCCGTCGCGGGACTTTTTGTGGCGATCGGCCATGACCCGCGCACTGCGCTCGTTCGCGATGAAGTCGCCTTGGACGGCGCGGGGTACATCTTGGTCGATGAACCCTCCACCCGCACAAACGTCCCCGGAGTCTTCGCGGCCGGTGACGCCGTCGATCACACGTACCGCCAAGCCATCACGGCGGCAGGTTCCGGAGCCCGCGCCGCACTGGACGCCCAGGCTTACCTCGAAAACCTGCACGGCTGACCGGAGGCTTCCGCGTCCCGCGCCAACCTCCGGCGTCGCCCCTCCGAATTCTGTCGGAGGGGCGCAGCACCGTATGAGTATGTCCGAGACCTCCGCTTCCAACGCCCGCAAAGCTCGCGGAGCCTTCTTCACTCCCGCTCCGATCGCGCGGTTCATCGTCGATTGGGCGGTGCGCAGGGCGGGTGACAGCGTCCTCGACCCCTCGTGCGGCGACGCCGCCTTTCTTGCGCCGGCCGCGATGAAGCTTCTCGAGCTTTCCTCGGCGCGGCCGGTCGAGTCCTGCGTTCGAAGGCCTGCGATTGGCGAAGGGCAAACCGCACGCAAAGAGAGAGAAGTCTGCGAGGAGAGTCCTGTCGGCGAAAAGTCCGCAGTCTGCGAGGCAGCGGCCTGCGAGGCCGAGCCCCGCGAGATCCGGGTCGATGGAGTGGACATTGACCCTCCTAGCGCGGCGGCGGCCCGCGAACGCGTCGGCTCGCTCGGTGCGCGCGCACGTGTCCTGGTCTCCGATTTCTTCACAATTCAGGCCGAAGCCCGCTACGACGCCGTCGTAGGCAATCCTCCCTACGTCAGGTATCAGGGGTTCGCGGGCGCCTCGCGAACCGCCGGCAGAGAGGCTGCCTTGCGAGCGGGGGTGTCCTTGACGGCGCTCGCCTCGAGCTGGGCGCCCTTCGTTGTCCACGCCTGCCAGTTTCTTGTGCGAGGGGGCAGGCTCGGCTTCGTTCTTCCGGCCGAACTGCTCAGCGTCAACTATGCAGCGCCCGTTCGCCGTTTCCTTTTTGACAGCTTTTCGAGCATCGAACTGGTCCTTTTCGAACGCCGGGTGTTCGACGAGGCCCAAGCCGACGTCGTTCTCCTGCTGGCCGAAGGATACGGGGGCTCGACGTCGCACGCCGCAGTCCGCCAGGTCCGTGACGAGAGCGATCTGGCCGCCGCATCTGCGCATCCGCGCGCGGCCCGCGGCGAAAGGACGTGGGCGCCCGCCGCCCCGGAAGCCAAATGGACCGAGTTGCTCGCGCCCGCGGCCGCGCTTGCCGCCCTCGACGAATTGCGCGATTCTTCGGCATTGACGCCGCTCTCTGAGTGGGGCGCGGTCAAACTCGGAGCAGTCACTGGCAACAACGGCTATTTCACGCTTTCTCCCTCTCGTGCTCGCGAGCTAGACTTGGACCGCCGCGACGTGCTCAGGATCAGCCCGGCGGGAAGCTCCCATCTGCGCGGGCTGTCCCTCACGTCAAGGGCGTTGGCGGCTCTGGGAGAAGAAGGCCGAGGAACGCTGCTTTTCAGGCCGCGAACCCCTTTGTCCGCCGCCGCACGGCACTACATTCGCGCGGGCAGCGAAACCGGCGTCGACCTCGCATACAAATGCAGAGCGCGGGACCCGTGGTACATCGTCCCGCTCACGGCCGTCCCAGACCTTTTCTTGACGGCGATGAATGCCGAAATGCCGCGCCTCGCGGCCAACAGCGCCCGCGTGCGCCATCTCAATTCCGTCCACGGAGTCTGCCTGGCGGAAGAACTCCGCCGCTTGGGAACGGAGCTGCTTCCCCTGGCCTGCCTCAATTCTGCGAGCAGGCTCAGCGCCGAGCTCTCCGGCCGCAGCTACGGAGGCGGCATTCTCAAACTGGAGCCCGGCGAAGCCCGCAGATGGCTCGTCCCTTCGCCCGCGCTCATAAGCGAACGGCTTGAAGAACTGCGGTCGATCAAAGCCTCGGTCGCGCGGGCTCTGCGGCGGGGCGAGCTGTCCCGCGCAACCGAAATGGTCGACGCCGCCCTCGGACTGGCGAGCGCAAAGCCGGGCTCGGCCGAACCCGGCGGCCTTTTCGCGGCCGCCGCGGCTCTGTCGCGTCGGCGCATGGACAGAGGGAGGAAGCGTGGCCGCTAAAGCCAAAGAAGCCAGAACCGAGGAAGTTGGAACCGGGCCAGAAGACCGACCGCGTTATGCGCTCGTTTTCGCGACGGCACGCTGGTGCGAGCCCGCCGTTCCCATGCGCGTCATCTTCAACGAGGTGGTCCGCGACCTCGAACGCAGAGTCGTCGAGGCCCGCCGCCGGGTAGCTTTGCCCGTCGGCGAAAACCTGCCCGCCAGTGAAGCCTCGCCGCCTGCCGGGTCCGACTCACTTCTCGCTTCGGCCTTTTCGCGCATTGCAGGCGTGCGCGGCGTCGTCCTCGACGTCGACGAAGTCGACGCAGTCCTCGCCTCGAGGGCCGACGACGACGCATCCGGCCGACCCCCCGATCCCGCTTTCGAGCTCGATCCGCTCATTTCCCCCGCCTTCGCCGAAACGATTGACTTCGTCCCCATGATCGTCCTCATACGCGAAGGGAACCGGTCCACAGAGGGCGAGGAACTGGTGCGCTTCGCCGGTCAGTTGCCAAAGCTTCGCATTCGCGACCGGATTCTCGAGGCGCTCGGCGACGACCTTTTTCCTCCGGCTGCGTGAGTTTAGCCGATCCGTGGCAAACTTAGAAGGGTCGCACTCCCGGCGGGAACGCATCCGGAAGCCGGGGTGCGCACAGTCGACCAAGGAGACGCCATGAGCGACAAGCAGAGGAACGCCGACCGGGCGAGCGCCAATCGCGCCGCCGTTGCCACCGGCACACGCCTGGACCCCTGGTACAACACCTATGCCGACCGCGCGCTCGGAATGAGGCAGTCCGAGGTTCGTTCGCTCTTCGCGGTGGCAAACCGCCCCGAGGTCGTCTCGCTCGCGGGAGGCATGCCCAACATCGAAGGCCTGCCCCTCGAGTTCCTCGCGGAGATGAGCAGCCGCCTTCTGCGCAATCGCGGCGCGTCGATCCTCCAATACGGTTCAGGCCAAGGATCCGATGAATTGCGCGAGATGATCGTCGAGGTCATGCGCCCCGACGGCATTCGCGGCCATGCGGACGACGTCGTCGTCACCACCGGCTCTCAACAGGCTCTCGACCTCATCTCTCAAATTTTTGTCAACCCGGGCGACGTCGTCCTTGCGGAAGCCCCCTCGTATGTCGGGGCCCTTGGAACTTTTCGGGCCTATCAGGCGAACGTCGTGCACGTTCCGATGGACTCCGAGGGCCTCGTTCCCGAAGAGCTCGAGCGCGTCATCGACGAGCTCGAGGCCGAGGGCAAACCGATAAAGTTTCTCTACACGATTCCCAATTTCCACAACCCGGGCGGGGTGTGCCTTTCGGCCGAGCGCCGCCCGCGCATCGCTGAAATCTGTCAACGCCGCCGCATTCTCGTGGTTGAAGACAATCCCTACGGCTTGCTGGGTTTTGACGGAGACCCGATCCCGGCCATTCAGTCGATCAACCCCGACGGCGTCGTCTACCTTGGCTCCTTTTCGAAGACGTTCGCGCCCGGCTACCGCGTTGGTTGGGCGCTGGCACCCACGGCCGTCGCCGCACGGCTCACCCTCGCCAACGAGAATGCGCTTCTGTGCCCGTCTACCTTCGCGCAGCTTTCGATCAACGAGTACCTGCGCACCTACGACTGGTATCAACAGGTCAAGGAATATCGGGAGATGTACCGTGAACGGGGGTGCGCCATGCAGGCGGCGCTCGAAGAGTACATGCCCATGTGTTCTTGGAATAGCCCCGAAGGCGGCTTTTACACCTGGGTCAGGCTGCCGGAGGGTCTCGACGCACAGGCCATGTTGCCGCGCGCCGTCACCAATCTGGTGGCTTACGTTTCGGGAACCGCCTTCTATGCCGACGGCCAAGGACGGGACCATATGCGCTTGTCCTTCTGTTATCCGACACCGGAGCGAATTCGCGAGGGCGTGCAACGCCTGGCCAGGGTGGTTCGCGCGGAGGCCGAGCTCGTCGACATGTTCGGCCTGCGCGGCAACGACGGCGCCAAACCTTCGCCTGGAGAGTTCGCATGGCCGCGAGTGTAAGGCCGACGCAAAGACTCTGACGACGCCGCACAGCGGCCGCTCGTCGCAGACAATCCCAACCCGGCCAACCTTTAGACCAATCCGACCGACCCCAATCCAACCCGATCGACCTCAATCCAACCCGACCGATCTCAGTCCAATCGATCTCAGCCGAACCCAACCGATCTCAGCCTAATCCGATCGATTTCAATCCGATCAACCACAACACAACCGACAATTCCGATCCTGACAACAAACAAGCCAAACAACAAACGGGTCACCCCGACCAAAGGAGAAAAAATGTCCGGACCTCTCACGGTGGCGATTCTTGCAGGAGGACTCACGCATGAGCGCGAAGTGTCCCTTCACTCGGGGCGCCGCCTTGCAGCGGTCCTTTCCGAGGCGGGCATGCACGTCAAGGTGCTCGACGTCGACGCCAATCTTCTGCAGTCCCTCAAATCTATGCAGCCCGACGTCGTTTGGCCGCTCATCCACGGAAGCACCGGGGAGGACGGGTCGCTTCAGGGCCTGCTGGAACTCGTCGGCGTTCCCTACGTCGGCACGTCCCCTGCCGCATGCAGGATCGCCTCAGACAAAGCGGTGGCGGGCGCGGTTCTCTCCGCCGCCGGCCTGAGCGTCCCCGATTCGGTGACGATTCCGCAGAAGCTGTTCCGCGAGGTAGGGGTGGGCCAAGTCCTCGATCTCGTTAAGGCGCGTTTTGACTTTCCGCTGGTTGTCAAGCCAGCCCAGGGAGGCTCGGCGCTCGGCGTGACCATTGTGGCCTCGGCGGCTGGCTTGCCTCGCGCCATGGTGGATTGTTTTGCCTACGACGAGCGAGCGCGCGTCGAGCAGTACATCGAAGGCACCGAAGTGGCGGTGTCCGTCGTCCAAACTGGAAGCGCACCCCGCGCTCTTCCTCCGGTCGAGATCGCGGCTGACGGACCCTACGATTACGATGCGCGCTACTTCGCCGGGCGTGCCGAATACTTCGTTCCCTCTCGCCTTTCCGAGGAGGACACCGCCGCCGTCAAAGAGGCCGCCGAGCGCGCCCATTCCATTCTCGGGCTCAGATATCTTTCTCGCACGGACATTATTCTCGACGACGCCGGCCGCGCTTGGATCCTTGACGTCAACGTCGCCCCCGGAATGACGGAGACTTCGCTCTTCCCTCAAGCTGCAACAGCCGGTGCTTTAGAAAGCGAAACAACCGTCGACGATCTCTACGTGGAGATCCTGAACGCGGCTCTAACTGATGGGCGATAGCTTAAACCACGTCCCACGCCGCACAGGCGACTAGGTCTTGCCGTACGCTCGGATTTCCGCCGTCGCACGCATTCCCTCCGTCGCATGCACGTTCCTGCGTCGCACGCATTCCCTCCGTCGTATGCACGTTCCTGCGTCGCACGCGTTCTCTCCGTTGCACGCACGTTCCTGCGTCGCACGCGTTCTCTCCGTTGTACGCACGTTCCTGCGTCACACGCATTCCCTCTGTCGCACCTAGGTTCTAACCCGCATTCCCATCGCACGCACATTCCCGCCGCCGAATCTAGATCTCCATCGCCCTCACGCACGTTCCGTCTGTCGCATCCGGTGGTTTTTCCGTCCAGTGCAAACGGCGTCTAGACAACCGGAACCGTCTGCTCTCGGACGTCTCGTCCTAGAGGTTTCCTCCAAGGCGCAGACTCTCTGAGTCCATCCTGTCTTCATTTCGACCTGTCGGACTTCGTCAGTTCGGCAAAGCCTGTTGACTTTATCGGCCTGACAGATGGACGAACTTTTCAGCCCGAGAATCTCGGCGAGCTTCTGAGCACAGCAACCGACCTTCTGATCACAGCAGCTGAACTCTTGTACACAGCAACCGACCTTCTGATCATGCAGCTAACCTTTTGAATACGACAACCTTGGCGGACTCTTTTGTACTGACAATTTCGGTCTTGTCTTCCAGGTGAGTTTGGGGCTTCAAGTCCGGTTTGGTCCTTTGGTCAACAAGAATCGTTTAGATTGGTTTGGCCTTTCCAGGTCATATGGGGCTTTCAGACCCACAACGACCTTCCCGTGCAACTTGCGGTTGGGACGGGGGATTCCCCGCCCCAACCCACGTGAAAACAAACTGACAAAACGACCTTGTCGGCTACGCGTCGTGATACAGTATTCATATTAACCGCACTTCAACGCTGAAGCTCACTTTGCACTTCTACTCGGCGACATCAACGCCTGTCTCACCGGGGCTGAGTACGCCCAGGATGCGATTGAGATCGTCGATTGAAGCAAAGTCGATCTTAATAGACCCCTTCTTTGCCCCCATTTCGACTTTTACGCGAGTATCGAAGCGGTCGGCCAGCCTGCTCGACAGTTCGCCGAGTTCAGGGCCGTATCTTCTAGCTCGCCTACGTCCGCCAGTTGGCGAGGCAGTTGGTTCGTCGCCAAGGGCGACGATCTCCTCAACCTGTCGCACAGAAAGGCCCTCGGAGACGATCTTTTGAGCAAGTCTCTCCATTGCGCCAGGGTCGGACAAACCAAGCAGTGCACGCGCATGTCCGGAAGACAAAACCCCGGCAGCCACTCGTCGCTGGACCAGAGGGGGCAGCTTGAGCAATCGCAGCGTGTTGGAGATCTGTGGACGCGACCTCACGATCCGACGCGACAATTCCTCTTGAGTGCACTGAAAGTCTTCTAGGAGCTGTTGGTAGGCGGCCGCCTCTTCCAACGGATTGAGTTCCGCTCGATGCAAGTTCTCCAAGAGGGCGTCTCGAAGCAGATCCTCATCTTGCGTATGCCGAATAATGGCGGGAACGGTCTCAATGCCGGCCAGCTCCGAGGCACGCCAACGACGCTCGCCCATGATGAGTTCGTAGCGAGCCTTTGGTTGCCCGGGAATCGGCGCCGCCAACGGCCGAACAATAACGGGCTGAAGAACTCCGACTTCGCGAATCGAAGCTGCCAGTTCCTCAAGCTCTTCTTCGTCGAATACATTTCGCGGTTGTCTTGTATTCGGGATTATCTGGTCGAGGGGGAGCTCCGCGTAGGTGGCGCCGGGAACCTCAACGAGGCCTTCGTCCGCCTCATCTTGCTCATTTTGGGCGCGGTCCCCATCCTTTGCCAGAACGTCGTCGCTGTTGTTTCCCCTCGCAACGGCGTCACTGACCTCGGTCTCGTCGTTGTTCTCCGCATGGCCGTTTTGCATGCTGCCGCCGCTCTCGGCTTCGCCATCACTTTCGACAAGGCGGACATTCTCTGCGACACCGCTGCTGCCGCTCTCTGCAACGTCAACGGACTCCGACTCATTAACCCCTGAGTCGTCGCCGACTTCCGCCCGACCGACGCCGCCCTCAACAGGCTCACCACTCGCCTGAACAGACTTGTCGCCTTCGCCGAGTTCGGGCTTGTCGCTCCTATCCTCGTCAACCGCACCGCCGACGTCGCGGCGAATCGTCGAGGCTTCAGCTCGCGTTGAATGTCCGTCTTCACCGGAGGCGCCACCCCGGCTCGAAGCCTCTGCGCCCACAACGGGTCGAGCTGCAGGCTCAGCTGCCTCTTGCCCGCCCTGATTTTCTGTGGTTCCGGACGTCGAACTGTCACGAGACGCGGAGCTCTTCGAATCTTTTGTCTTGTTTTGCCTCACGTCCACGGAGGGGACTTCCTCGGAAAACTCGACGGCGCCCGCTTGGTCGAAAGCTCGGACGCTCGTCTTATGCTGAACGGAAGAGTTCGGATGCATTCCTTCGCTCCCTCTCGAATCGGCAGGGGACGTCTGTATCTCGTCATCGAATGGCGCAGCCTGACTATGATTGAGCCCTTCTCGCGTTTCGTCTCGCGTCGAAGCCCCTCCGTCTCGCGTCGAAGCCCCTCCGTTTCCAGACGAAACCTCTCCGTCTCCCGACGAAGCCCCTCCGTTTCCAGACGAAACCTCTCCGTTTCCAGACGAAACCTCTCCGTCTTCTGCCAAGCCCTTGACAACGGACTTGGACCCCGCAGATTCGACGATAGCTTTCGCAGACTCAAGTTTTGAAGGTTTCATCTCTGCGCGCTCTACGACAGTATCCACAGGCTTCGCAGTCGCTTCCGCGGATTCAGCGGTCGACCCAGGCGCAGCGTCAGCGGCTACGTTCGTCCGTTTTGATCTCTGTGTGGCAGGACGATCGACGTCCTGCGACGTCGCCTTCCCGTCCATCTTGCTTTCAGCAGAGGCATCTTCGAAATCACCGGAGGCTTTCGCATCGGCATTCACGGCTTTTGCGCCGACATCTGCATGACTGTCGACGGCTGAGTTCTCGACGGCTGCCGAACCGCCGACAACTGTTTTCCGCCTGGCCGATCGGCCCTTGTCGGCATCTTTCGTCCCGCCAGTGCCCTTCTCCTTGTCGGCATCTTTCCTCCCGGCGGCGTCTTTCCCCTTGTCGGCGTCTTTCCTCCCGGCGGCGTCTTTCCCCTTGCCGGGTGCTTCGCTTTTCTCCTTCAGAGGAGATGAGCTGCTCATATTCGATGCATCGCCGTCACCAGAAGGACGGTGTTTGTTTCCAGGCGACTTCTTCGAAGCTTTCTCTACCTTGGCAGCAGTCCCAACAGCCGCTTCGGCCTTAGAGTCGTCAGCAGCCTTAGGGGTAGCAGAGTTCTTTGCTTTCTTCTGCTTCGACGATGGGCTTTTGCCACTCTCATGACTCGGCGACGCCACGCCGCTGCCAAAGAATACGTCAATGGGACGATCTTTAGACTCCCTTTGCGCGGAAGGAATGAGGGCGCCAATTCCTCTTCCAAGACCGCGTCTGCGTTCGGCCATTCCTGTCCTGCTCCTTACTCGGCTCGATTAGCTAGTTCGTGCGCCGCCGCCAGATATGCGATAGCTCCACTGGAGCGGGGGGCAAATGTGATGACGGTCTCGCCGTACGAAGGAGATTCAGCAATGCGAACTGACCGCGGAATCTCTGTTTCAAGAGTCTGTTCGGGAAAGTAGTCTCTCACATTCTCCGCAACTTCTGCAGAAAGATTGGTGTTCTTCGACGACATAGTCAGAAGAATGGTACTGACTCGAAGCTCGGGATTATGAGAAGCGCTTGCACCTTCAATTGTATGCAGAAGCTGCGTAAGACCCTCTAGAGCGTAATATTCCGTCTGAACGGGAATCAGCACCTCTTTGGCAGCTATCAACGCATTGATAGGCAAAAGAGACATACTCGGCGGGCAGTCGATGAACACATAGTCAAATGGCGTTCCCTCAGCAGCGGTCGCTGCAAGCCCCTCACGCAAAGTATCCCGAAGCCGGGTCATACGGTCATCTTGGTCAGCGAGTTCGACGTCGACCAGCGACAGATTGATCGACGAAGGAACCACAAAGAGATTCTCTAGTTTCTCCGTCGGTTGCATAGCATCGCGCATAGTCACGTTTCCAACTAGCACGTCATACAGAGTCGCGACGTCTTCATCCCTACTTGCACCCAAAGCTGTGGACGCGTTGCCTTGGGGATCATCATCGACCACAAGAACGTTAAGGCCGCCTTGCGCTAAGGCAGCTGCAATATTAACAGCCGTGGTGGTCTTACCAACGCCGCCTTTTTGATTGGCGATCGCGATGATCCTCGTCGACGCCGGAGACTTGAACTTCGACCCCCCGATCGCATCAAGCCTTTTCATGTCCTCAGCCAGACTATTGGCAAGAGGAGATCCTTCACCTCGCAGGCGATCCCACGGGCTTTCCTCTTCGGTAACCCGCACGGTCGCCCTTCGTGCCTTCCTTATGGGATCACTCACGTATCCGCTCCTCTCGTCTCATCACATTCTACGCAAAACGGAGATTGAAATTGTCCGATCCACACCGCATTTCGCGGCCGACTTTTCCACAGATTCACTGCGCCATTTTCCAAACGTTCATTGCAAAGCAATCTCACATTTGCTTGGCATTCTCGATTTGCGCTTCTATATGTTGATTGTTTTACACTCGAGAACATTCAAAGGAACCTGGCGTCATTTTCAATCTTTACTTCATTGACAGTCAGTCATTATCACATGCGTCAAACTAAACAGTCGTCAACATCGTTGTGCGCAGTTTGAGACTCTATCATTCACAGTCTAAAGTCTGCCCAGACTACAACTCAGCCGTTTGCCGTCTGGCTATCGAAGACGTCGTTACCGAAGGGCGTTGTTGCTTCTCACTTTGCCCCTAGGCTCAAGCCGCAAGACATGCTTCGCCATTTCGTGGAACTGAAGCTCTCGTGTTTTAACGTCATGACGAGGGTGCACTGCCTTCCTTTCCAGTTCCATTAGGCTATTCCTTCTTGAGTAAAACACACATAACCGGCCGCGACTAATTTTGCTAACGGACTAAAGCACTTTGCGAGAAGACGACGTCACCTAACAACAGCGCAACGTTCTCTGATACTAATCAAGAGTAGAAACACTCATAGAAACAGATAGGAAGATATGCCGGTGCCTTTCATGACAGCACTTTTACCTTTCAAGACTATTCCAGTTGCAGTTCTGTTTTCACAGATAAAGCATTAGAGCCAGAAAACAAATCGAGCACATCAGGCGAACGAAACTAATCAGATACGCTGATGGCGCTCTTTCAGACGCATCATCGCCGCCACCGCTAAGGTGTGTCAAGAACACACCTGAACTTGCTGAATAGGTGAAGCATGCTTGGCCATCGAAAGATAACTACGTTGAGTTATAACACTAAGAAAAGCTAAAGACAATGCAGTAGCTCGCGATGACTAGAAATCGTTTCCGACGTTCCGAAGCAAGTTTTCGATGTGACTTTCTGCAATTTGCTCAAGATGGCAGCATTTCCGTAATTACTTCTAGTCGGTCACATACTTCTAACCAATCACAGCCTTATCCTTAGATTGCGTATTTGTCGTTAATCTCAAAACAACACGGATCTTTCTACGCATTAACAACATTGTCGAGCCCTCACGTTGCAAAGCGTTTTAAGTCAGCAGTGTTTCACGTGAAACTCAGAACGGTAAAACTTTAACAGATGCTTGAAGTCGTAATGGCTGCTTATAAGGTAGACGGATATAGGGACACGTTTCTATAAACTAGTGTCCTATCCGTCAGAACGACCCAACGAAGTGCCACTCACATGAGGAAAAGGGCGTGTTTCAGCGATGGATACGGAATAGGGCCAGCAAGTTCAACAATAGTTCTGTGGGTAGTTTCGTCTCGTCTAAATCTCCAGCTACGTGCCTACAACGTCGATCGTTGCATAGTTACCTACACCTTTGCACTATTTAGTATGCAGAACAGATTTGAGCTTTAAATTCGCCAAGTATCTACAGCCAGTCTATGTGATTCCCTGAGAAGGCATATAAACCAAAGTTTCTGTAATGCCAACTCTGATCTAGCTAGCGGCGAAATAAAGAGAGGTGATTCTGTGTTGCGTAGCGAGATCAAGTTTTGGTTAGGTCAACCCTTTAAGTCGACATACTATTGAACTTACTAGATACTTTCACGCATCTACTAGCTTCAGCTTCGTATAAGCGATCTCGACTCTGGATTCCCTGAACACGTCAGGCTAATAGCATTGTTCTGATAGCAACTTACGGACTTAGGACAGGCAAAGGCTGCCGTTGCGGCATGTTGCTCCGTTTCGACGTGCTTAACGGGGTCGCTTTTAGACTGGGACCGCGCAATTGACAATGCGTAGCACCAGTTCTATTCACGCAACAGGTATTCAATATTCGCATTCCAGCTTGATGCGATGTTTGTAAAGCCTCGAATCGGTGAGAACGTTCTGTGTCTATCTTCAGCAGCCTTCGGAAACAGTCTCGTCAAATGAATGGACTTAATATCATTCTGTCTAACCCTGCAGCGGATTAGCTCTTCGCTGCACGGCCGACCTGATATTGTCCAAAGGTACAGGAACGCTGCATACGAAACTTTTAGCCTTGACGACCGCGAACAAGCAAGTACTACTCGCGGACCTGGTATAAGCCTATGTTTCACGTGAAACACAATCAGGCATCTAGTCACTTCGAAACTTCAGCGGAGATTGGAGCAACGCTCTGTTTAGAATACCTACGCAGCTTACACAAGATTGAATGCCCCAGCCGCCTATCTATACGCTCCCTGATAAAACTCTTATATGCGTCTAGAGCGCCAAACAGTTTTGCAACGATCAACTAGTTTGCCTGCTATAGACCAGATCGTTGTACAAAGATTGAACTACGTTAACTAGCGGGAAGACCAAGATAACTAGTTCCAGTCGGAGGTGCTTTCGGCAACCTGTATGTCAGACAGCCAGTGGAGATGCTTAGGCAACTTCTTGGGCTACTAGTTCAAGGTTTCACGTGAAACGTCAAGTCATTAACTCGTGCAGCTACCGTCGCTGATCCATTTCATCCCTTAGGGATTATGGACCACTTTTGCTTCAGCCTTTGAATGGGAAACCGTTGATATATCTTGATACAAGATCCAGCGCTCACTTCCACACTTGCTTCGAAACGCAGCTCGGGCACCCAATGCACAATAGTAATTGGAACGCTCATCATCGGTAGCTTGTAAATCAACGATCCTGTCACCCATCGATCTTTCTACGAACATCATACTGGTTCTTGCGCGAAGACTGCGTTTGCGAGCCTGCCATAGTCATAAGGCTATTAGGTTATTAGCCATTCTAAGCTAAAACTAGGCGCTGCTCATGCCCAAGGTACACGTAGGTCTATGTGGATAGAGCCTTAGCCAGTCTATTTTCGGCACCATAAAGGATGGCAACGACGCAGTACTGCGAATCCTCTTTATAGTCCGATCATTTAGAATCAAGCAACATAGTCAGATGATTGTACTGATAGCGCTATCATGAATCAGTTTAGTCGATAGAGTACAAAAGCTATATGTCTTCTACAGTCACTTCTCGTAGAGTACAGCTAGCTTAACCCACTGCGTATTCAACGGTCTGCACTGTAAAGTTATCGAAAGCGCCATACAAAGTCCTTAGACAAATGCCTGTTTCACGTGAAACATCAATCATTGGATCTGCCGTTCAGCACGCCACATCCGATTGCAGTTTGTACTGGCCTTACCAAGTTGAACGTATCCACCTTTGAATGGCAGCTGAAGCGGTCAGATACTTTTCTAGTACGGCACATCCGTACGGCTCCTACTACAAGATTCGTAAATCCTTCAGTCATAGTAAATCAAGTTGCTTACAATACATTTAACCAAACTAACGGACGTTTGATTAGGATAGTTGACTAGTAAAATCTGTGTTCAGTCGCCCTATCACCTCTCGGAGTCTCCGTAGTAGGCAAATGAGCCGCATCAACTGGCTCCAACTACTATGAAGTACTTGAAGTATGCTGTTGTGCTGTCGAAAGCTCTAGTGGATCTTACCGCTCATAGCACATCAGTACGTATACAGCCTTTAACTTGGCAAAGCTACGAAGTTAAAGGATAGGTGATTGGATCAGTTCCAAGCGTCCCTGGCTGCTTCCTCAGCTCACCGTCGGTAAAGACATACGAGCATGCAGACACAGAAGCCTCCGGAGCGCCTATCTGTAGTTAGTCATGTTTCCGTACAGTACGAGCAGCTGCAAGACGATATCATGAATGGACTACGTGACCCATGTGATGGGGCTAGACTGACCCAATCAAATCAAGTAGATCTCAATCTAGATTACGGTTTCACGTGAAACAACGATAATCCTGTAGAGCACGGAAAGTACCAAACAGGCAGAATGCTGTCCGCATACCGCAGCAAAAGTGCCTTAGGTCCATTTCGCTCGTATGTAGGCACAGGAAGTTCGGGATCTGCTTCGACTTACTGCAACTCCATTAGCTGGCAAAGTCTTCGATGTCTTAGATGGTTGTAAACGACGCTGCTTCAAACAGCTTATATATCAATCGGCTTTTCATTGATATCTGACGCGTGCGGCTCAACGGACATACGTAGCCCTCGTGAGTAACGATCGCAACAGACTATTTGGCTCATCAACGCATTTTGCGTGAAACCTGGAACAGTCATCTCTATTGGCTTGGTATGCATACCAGACATTTGACTGGCGTCTCTATTGCGTTGTTATAAGTACAAATCAAGTACGTACCTGACTCCTTCAGTTGCTAGAAACACAGGGCCTTCGTCGCAAACCTATGGTGCCGACTTTCCAATACTGGTTCCAGACGGGCAATGTCCAGTGGTCTGGTCACCTTACTCAAGTCGATACCAGACAGATCGCTATCACATCGATGCGCAACATAGAGAGTATCATTAGCTCCAGTGTTGTCAGCCTTTTTGATGGCTGAGCTCTACAAACTCCTACCTCTAGGAAAGCATTCCTTGTAGATCTCAGCTTGTAGTTAAACAAGGCAGCTAAGTAATTCAATTACACTAGTGCCTTTACCTTGCTTTTACCCAACTAGATACGTTGCCAAGGGGACGTTTCACGTGAAACATAGACATCCTAAACGGACCGTGCTGAACAAAAGTATTAACCTAGAATCTACGTGCTTGTAGCATTTCCACTTGCTTTTGTCGAACTCCGTATCCGAACTGAAGCTATCTGTTCATTGTCAAATGTATTAACTTTAACTCCGTTTCAACCTCATACGACCGAAGACCCGGTTCCAGCTTAGTGGACGATAGTCGGTTACCCTACTTGTCACGAAGTACTTAGCAAACAATGGGAAGTGTTTTGCATAGTTGTTATGATCATCTAGCGTTTATACAACTGCCGTTAATGGCATTAAGCCAGTTCCGGCTCATTGTTTCACGTGAAACGTTGATATCACAATTAGGGATTGCGACAGATGTCGAACAGGAACAGTCAACTGATTGGGTTGACCGAAAGTTGTCGTTGATCAGTGCAGTTTACAACCAGATAGCATTAAGATCGCGACTTCCCTTAAGCGTGAATGTTATTAACATTTCATGAACCTTATAACGAACTTAGCACTGACAACATGTATAAATTTCTAGTTGATTGCTCAGCTGCAAAGCACAAACAGTATTTCAGCTCTAACTGTCTATTCATTCAGCGTGTTAACCGCATATAGCCTGCCTGCAAAGTAGAGGCCATGATCATTAGTTAACATTCGATTCACTGCATAGACGAAGCTACACTCACCTAAGGGAAGTCGGCATTATTACAAGTAGACATGTTCCCGAAGACTATCGCAGACACACTTTGAAAATACAAACGCTGACTAACTTACTCGTATGATTCGAAGTGTTCGTTCAACTCGTTACTAACATTACTTAAATGAAATAGCAGGTCCTACCGGCAGATCCGTCGTGTGTCTCGCACCATTGCGTCAGTACGTCGCTCAGTCGGTGCCTAGAAACGCTTAGTGTTAGACCGATGAACACACTCAGATACGCTATCTACGATTTGCATCCCGAAAGCGACAGGACGTTATGAATGCCTTGGACTGTTTCACGTGAAACGAACGGGATGAACATTAGCCTTTCGTATAACACCGTTCACTGATCGAAACTCGGCCTACCAGTCAATTCGTACACATAGCTATGAATAGTTTTGGGAAGAACAGGCGAGACTAGTCACTACCACAGAATAGTCAAACGACCGTCGAAACTGGGTGAACTCTGCCAGCTCTGCCACAAAGCTAGGCCAAATCGGCTGACGTAGCTAACGCGATATAGTTTTACTTCGTCTAGTTGTCAAAGACAACTATCGAAATACTTCATTCGGTTGAGTATCGTAGTCAAATACGACCCTGCACTCTGCCCCAGCCGGCCCGATCGGCTAAATGTCATTATCAAACCTACAAACATACAGAACCTAACTAAAACCGAGAAACCAGCGATGCCCCGTATACAACGAGTCTGTGTCATTCAGGTCTCGTAGACCATCCGACCGCGATAAGCTGTCGATTCCTCTATTAGTAACAACCAGTAGTCAACCGAGGACTGAACAAGCTTGTCGAGTGCTTTCAAGCAGAAGAAAACAGTGCACGCCAAAATTGAGACACATCCGCCTCAATCGACTGTCCTCGTCCAAAGCGGTGCGTAAATACCTTGTGGAATTCAACTTGCGTGACGGACTTGCCGCAGTCCCATAACCAGCTACGTGGCGCCGGCAGACTATCCTGAACAGACTTAGAATCACTGGACCTCACGTATCCCTTAACGCGAATTCACTCCTTGAACCATCTCAATTGTCTATGAACTATAAGTAACCCGAGCTTACGTGATAAGCAAACGACCGCTACTCTAAGTAGCAGTACAGCCTTCGGAATGGACCCGCGCGAGAGCAGCACTGTCAAAAGGATCCATCAGTCCAACGTCGCTCGATCCGACGCATCGATTTATACACTATGCCTGCAACCGCAGAGTTTCTTGGAGCCTAAGACTAGTCCATGAACACGGCGGAAAATAGCAACCGCGGCAGGCAACCGCAGCTCAAACAGCGGTAAGCAATCGTAGCTGAAATTGTCGCAGCAACTGCAGTCCAAATTGACACCATTCAAAATCAGTTTTCTCTCCTGCAACATTCACTGTTCAAATCTACGATCCCACAGTATGGATTGCCACAATACCAGCTAGTGCGTCACTTTCTTTAGCGGTGCACGTCAAACGGCTTTTATAAAACTTCAACTGCAAAATTTACAGTCTCTAGACGTTCAGTATTCACAACTTCTTAACATAAAGGATAAGATCGGGATAGATTTTCCGTATGAGTTACAGAGCTCCACAGAAATGCCCGTCGCGAAGTATCCATAGAAAGTAAGTACCGAGTTTAATTTTCAGACAGCTTACTAGCTCCGACACATGGATTAACTTTGCAGCTTGTTGCAGTAAGCATTTTCTTCCATAGTCAAAACAAGATCAAATACTGGTCGGCAGACGGTCGTAACCTTACCGTCAATCACTACATTGACAACCGCTCGGCTGCAATTGAAACAACTATGGTCGTCTGATTGATACATCGAAACAGCAATCGGTATACCAGAGCACAGGAATGAGAAAAGTGCTTTTCTACGTGAGGTTGCAATGAATGTGGCTGAGAAACGCGCGAGTTTAGATATGCGGTTCTTCAGCGTAACCATAAGTAATTTCAAGCATGGGTACTGCCAAGTACTAACGTTTTTGAGTACATGTACCGTCGTCCCTACGGACCATAGTTGACAGGGTCAGACTATTACTGCGAACAGCATGCTCCTGAAATCCACTGTAATGACAACATTTTGGCGATGAGATAGTAGCTAGTGCACCGAAGAGAGTCGCCTCATGCACGGAATGTGCTCCGGAATGAACGGAAACTGTGGCGAACGAGGATCAACTCTGACAGGCAACGAAACATGTTCCAGACGACTGTCCGTCGTCTGTCGTCAAGACATCACGACCAATTTCAACGTGCGTATAGCAAGTTTCATTCTACAGACGGCCATATTCTTCGAAAAGTTAACACGAAAGCGTGTTCGAAACGCTTGGGAAGCGCTGCTTATTTAGTCGTAGAACTTCAAAACGGCCAAGCGAGGCAGCAGTACGAAAAGTCATTCTGACGCGTTACCGATCTACAGCTTCACTTACTCCTAAAGGCAATTGAATTTCTGTGCTCGCCCAGATCTGAGGTTTTGAAATGTCATTGCACCAACGATAGATTTTTGACAGTTGGTTCAATATTCCGCAGTCTAAACTAGTTCGCTCATCGGACAGAAAACTACAAACTAGATAAACATAGGTTAATTAGAAGACTAAAGATAGAAAAAGATGCATAAGTTAAGAAGAACAGTATAAACTATACCAAGCACTATAAATTGGACAAAGCAATACAGTTGGACAAAACAGTATAAGCAGGACAAACAATACAAGTTAGATAAAACAGTATAAGTCGGAGAGAACACTCTAAGTCAGATAAAACAGTTTAAATTGGATAAAACAGTATAACGCGGATAAAATCCTACATATTAAAAGCATTATAAATTAAAAGAGACACAATAATAATAAACACAAACCTATATTTCCACTGAAATTTATAGAATATCAAATTACTTTTCGTCTAGTTCGCTCTTCTAATAGAAGATAGTTAAAGCACTTAGATTATAAAGCATTATCTATTTCTACAACACCTATAGAATAATAGATACGAATAATCAACCTTCTTATGCAATCTATCGCTAGAAAACACAATGAAAAAGCAATCGTTCACTTCCGTTTGTTTGTGTGCTTCTTTCTGATTTCCAGTACTCGAGTCTCCTCCGTCGTTCCAAAGGGAGTCACCACATGAACATCGGCCCATTTGGCGCGATACTTTCGTAGAAGGTGAATTGCGCCATCAATCTCGTCATCGACGTGGGCTCCTTTGAGCGCCAGCAATGAACCGCCGCCTTTCAGCAACGGCATTGTCCATGGGAGCAGCTTCTTCAGTGCCGCCACGGCCCTCGCCGTGACAACATCCGCGTCTACCTTGCCGACAAGATCCTCGGATCGTGCATGGACGACTTTGGCGTTCGAAAGGGAAAGAGCCTTGACGACGTCGTTCAACCAGCGTGTTCGCCGCTCCATCGAATCGACGAGGACAAGGCGAAGGTCTTTGCGGACTATCGCGGCGACGATACCCGGAAAGCCGGCACCAGAACCGACGTCGACGACCTTCGCTTCAAGCGGGATGAAGTCGAGGATTGCCGTGGAATTGAGGATGTGTCTAGTCCATAGGCGCCCGAGTTCGCGAGGCCCAAGCAATCCGCGCAGCTCGCCTTCCCTTTCAAGCATTCCTGCATAGTCCACCAGCTTTTGCCACGGATCCGTCCCAAAATGGGAGGCCCCTCCTTCGGGAGGGGCCTCCACGAACACACAGTTGTCGTCCACGCTCAAATCTACTTCGCAGTCGAGGATGTTGAGCCCTTGCCGACATTATCGGTATCGGTCAGATCTGAAGAGTCTTTCGCGGCGTCGGCAGAACCAGAAACAACATCTGCGGTGGCAGAAGCAACGCCATCCGATTCTGAAACAACGGTATCCGAGCTTGAGGCAACTTCAGTATCAGAAGAAGCTTCATCGGCAGTACGAGTCTCAGCAGAGCCAGAGGCAACGTCATTAGAACCATCGTCAGACACATCATCGGAGGAATCGTCAGGCACGTCATCGGAAGTATCCTCAGACACGGCGGCAGCGGCGACATCAGCAGCGCCAGAGGGGACTGAATCGGAAACTTCCTTTTCTTCCGAGGCTTCTTCGTCCGCAACGGCCTCGCTGACGATCACATGGCGCGCATTGCCGAGTCCCTCGGAATCGGAGGCTAGGCCGGCGGCAGCGGCGACGTCGTGAACCACTTTTCGTTCAAACGGATTCATCGGCTCCAGGGAAACAGGCTCCCCGTTGGCCAAAACGGAGGCCACCGCTTCGCGAGCAATCGCTGCGACCTCCTGGCGATGTGATTCTCTGTAATCGGCGATGTCGAGCATGAGACGGCTACGCTCGCCGGTCTTCGCCTGAACGGCCAGACGCGTGAGCTCCTGGAGCGCGTCAAGGACCTCGCCCCCCTGGCCGATGAGACGTTTGAGCCTGCGGTCGGCGACGCCTTCCGTCACAACCGCGACAGACGCGCGGTCGGCTTCGACGCCAATCTCAATGTCTCCGTCTAAGTCGGCAATGTTGAGAAGCTCCTCAATGTAGTCAGCTCCAAAATCGCCTTCGTCGTTTAACTTCTTGACGAGTTCGGCCCTGTCAGCCATCGGATCGTCCTTTCTTCGGCAAGCACCGCTGCAGTGCGTAAAAGTAGTTGTGGTTGTGGGGATTGGTAGTTGCGAACTTGGGAAATCTTCCGGCATGGAAGCTTATAAACCTTCCGGTCAGAAAGCTTTCACAGCTCAAGTGAAGCCATAGCTCAAGGAGAATCGTTGGCTAGGGAAGGACTCATGGATATGAATACAGAGGAACTCATAACTGAAGTGAGGCGAGCAAAGGATCAGAAGTTCCGCTTCTTCTGATTCTGTTGGACACGTTTCTTCCGATTGGCGGCTTTGTTCTTCGCGCGCGCTCGCTCTGCCTGACGCCGCTCATAGCGACGTCGAGCTCGCTCGGCCTCAGTCAGACCGTCTTTGCCGCGAACTTCCTCGGGCTTGTCGGAATCGGCTTCGTCCCCATCGGAGTCATCGGCGTCGTTGTGGAGCGCTCGATTGGCGGCCTTCGCCGCAGCCTTCTTCGACCTTTCCTTGCCGAGGGGCTGAACCCGAACCCCTGCGCGAGCTGCGTCCTCAGATTCGAGCTTCTCGATTTCCTCCTTGCTCAGACCCTTGCGTTCGCGCTTTTCCCGAAGGCGCTTCTGGCGTTCCTTGTAGGCTTGCGATCCAGGCGTCGGATTGTTGCGAATGAACCAGGCCTGCTGGCAAAGATTCCAGATGTTGCCGGCAACCCAGTAAACCAGGACCGCCACCTGAAGGACTCCACCCATGAAGATGTACATGATCGGCATGCCGTACATCATGATCTGCTGCGTGCGGTACATGGGGTTGCTCTTGTCCAAAGCGGACTCGGGCATGTTTTTGCGCATGAGCTGATGCTGGGTGTAGAACATCGTGGCGCTCATGATGAGGACCAGCACCCCAATGACGATCTGGCTGTTCGTCGACGTCGCAGTTCTGAAATTCGTGGCGAGCGGGGCTCCGAAAACCGTGGACTTTTCGAAGTCCGTCGCAAGCTCTTTGGTGATAGGGCCCAATGCGTCGCGGCGCCCGCTGGAGATTCCGGGGAATGCGGAGATAACCCTGTAAAGCGCGAAAAGAATGGGCATTTGGACGAGCATCGGCAGACACGTGGCAAAAGGAGAGGTTCCATGCTTGCGGTAAACCGCCTGCATCTCCTCTTGCATCCGGCGCCGGGAAACCATGTCCTTCTTGCCCTTGTACTTCTTCTGGATCTTCTGGACTTCGGGTTGGATGACCTGGGCCTGGCGCGAGGATCGAATCTGTTTGTTGTAAAGGGGAAGCACCAGAAGGCGAACGACGACGGTCAGGCCGATGATAGACAAGACCCACGCCGCGCCGGCGCCGTCCGGAAGGCCGAGCGCCACGAAGACTCGACGCAGGATCTCCATGATCCAGGCGATCACCCACATGAGTGGGAAAAGGATTGTATCCACGCTACTTCTTTCGTATTCGGCGGTTACCCGCTCTTGCTGTCAAGCTTGCGAGGCCGAGCAGACCTCGCCGCGGCGATCGCCCGCTAGAGCCGCTTCAGCGTCCTCCCGCTCGTAGAGAGCGTGAAGCCCGTCCACATCCAGGGGTTTCGAGGGCCACCGTCCTTTGGCGGGAACCCTGTCCACTCCGCCTTTGCTCCACGGGTTGCACCGCAGAACTCGCCACACTCCTAGTAGTGTACCTTTCAAAACTCCGTGAATTCGCAGAGATTCCAACGCGTACTGCGAACAGGTCGGCGCGTAGCGGCATCTTGCCGGAAGGCCCGGGGAAAGCCACCGCTGATAGGCTCGAATGGGCCACGAAAGAAACCTGGTGAGAAAGCTCATTGATCGCCGCTCCCGTTGGAATTCCTCATGCCGGCGGGGATGCTGCCGGCAGCGCCTCGTTGTGGCCTTCGCCGCCAATCGACGCCTCATTGCCCTCGCGAGGCGATTCTCCGCGCCCCTCGCGAAGGGACTCCTTGCGGCGAACCGAGGCGATGCAGCGGTCGAGGTCGGCAGCCAGATCTTGGAAACTGGCACCCCTGGCCGGAGGGAAAACACGAACGGAAACAAGCTCGCCCGGGCGAAGAATTTGAATGCGCTCCCTCATCAGATGGCGGAGCTGCCGACAGAGACGGTGCCGGACGACTGAGTTACCGACCGACCTGGGTATGACAAAACCGACCTTCGGCGGAAGGTCGGTGACGCTGCCCGTGGAATCCGAGCTGGACCGGTCGACGCCGGAGCGGTCTGTGCCGATTGCTACGAGAAGCCTGGCAGATCCGCCTCGAACGCCTCGGAAAGCTCGGGCGAATTCCGCCGAGCGCCGCATGCGGTTCTCGGCAGCAAGCACGTCAGGCGGAAAGCGAACGGCGACCCTTGCGACGGCGAGCGGCGAGGATCGCGCGGCCGGCGCGGGTCGACATGCGCTTGCGGAAGCCGTGCACCTTGGCCCGGCGGCGGTTGTTGGGCTGAAAAGTCCGCTTGGTCACGGTTGTTCTCCCTAAAACGGCGCGAGAAGATCTCGCGAAGACTGCTCGTGTGCGAGGCACACATGACTAAACAACTTTACGCGAGGGTCCGCTCAGGGGTCAACGCAGCGTCCTCTCCGGTGAGTGGAATCTCAAGAGTATCTCGCTATCGACAAACTACACGATTGTTATTCACATCTGTGTCCACACATGTGGATAAAGACCGATCTTTGAATGTTCGGCGTCAAAACGGGCAAATCTCCCTGTGAACAACATCAATGTAATTTCCACAATTGTGGACAAGCCTGTGGATAAACTTGTTGCATTGTCCCCAAGCCTGTGTTCAAATTGGTCAGGTCCCACGCAGGAGGCAATAGGCGTTGGGGTTTCACACGTCCAAGGAGTTCCAATGAGCGACGGTAATCCGGCCAAAGACGCGTGGAATGCGGCAACCGAATTACTGCGCGCAGACGGCTCGCTCTCGGATTCCCAGGCCGCTTTTGTGCGCATGGCCCATCCTTTGGCTTGGGTGGACGAGATCTTCATGATCGCCGTCGGGTCCGAGTTTGTGAAAACCTGGATCGAGGAACACGTTTCGGAGACGATGACTTCGATGCTCTCGAACATACTCGGACGTTCCGTGCGCATCGTCATCTCCGTCGATCCGAGTGTAAACGAGTCCCAGCCCGTCGGGACGACGGCGTCGAGCATTGCGCCGAGCGCGGTCGCTCCCAGCGTCCTCCCACCCTCGGAAGATCCTCTGCCCGCGTCCTCGTTGACCATGCCGCCGTTGGCGTCGTCATTGGCCTCGCCGCCGGGCATTGAAGCGGGAGAAGAGGACGCTTCGGATTCTGCGACGTCGGACTACCCGCAGTCTCGCTATCCGGGAATGTCCAGATCCGTCGAGCATTCCTTTTCGGAAACAGCGAGATACAGGGAAAGCTCGGCAGACGTCGAAGGAGGATATACCAGAGCTCGCCGCAGGCATCTGGACGTTTCCGGGTCCGGGGACGAGCCGCTGCTTCCAAACAAGCAGGACGAATCCCACGAGTCCTTCACGCAGGGGATACGCTACGTCGACCAGACGACGATCGCGGAGGAGGCTCTCGCCAAGCGTCCCGACACCGCGGCGCGATCCCAGAAGGCGCGGATCAATCCGCGCTACACCTTCGACAATTTCGTCATCGGAGACAACAATCGCTTCGCCACGGCGACGTCGCTGGCCGTGGCCGAATCGCCCGGAACGACGTACAACCCCCTCTTCCTCTACTCGGATTCCGGCATGGGAAAGACCCATCTCATGCACGCCATTGGAAACTACGCTCTCAATCTCTTTCCCTCGATCAAAGTCCGCTACGTGAGCGCCGAGGAGTTCACGAACGCCTTCATCAACTCCGTGCGCGACGGACATCAGGCCGAGTTCAAGAACCAGTTCCGAACGGTGGACATCCTTCTCATCGACGACATTCAGTTCATCGGCGGACGGGACTCGACGGTCGAGGAGTTCTTTCACACCTTCAACGCGCTGACAAACTCCAACAAGCAAATCGTCATCACATCGGACGTGTCTCCCAACCTCCTCAACGGATTCGAGGAGCGCATGCTCTCGCGCTTCAATTCGGGCGTGACGGCAAACATCGACCGTCCCAACCTCGAAACGAGAATCGCGATCCTGGAGAAGAAGGCCCACTCGGACGGCTTCACGGTTCCCCGAGAGGTCAACGAGTACATCGCGACCCACATGCTGACGAACGTGCGCGAGATGGAGGGCGCCCTTCGGCGAGTCACGGCCTTCGCCGATCTGTCGAAGCAGACGATCAGCCTCGGACTGGCGGAAATGATACTCAAGGACCTCATAGCCAATCCCGACGCCATCGAGATCACCGCGACCCTCATCATGAGTCAAACGGCCGGATACTTCGACATCTCCATCGAAGAGATGATATCGACCGACCGGAGCAGGGTCCTCGTCTCCGCTCGCCAAGTGGCCATGTACCTGTGCCGGGAAATGACGGAGCTGTCGCTTCCTAAGATCGGCCACCTTTTCGGCAAGCGCGATCACACCACCGTGATGCACGCGTGCCGAAAGATCGACAAGCAGATGGCCGAGCGGCAAACCACGTACAACCAGGTTTCCGAGCTGACGAGCCGAATCAAGCAAGCCGCCCAGCAGGCTTCTTTGTAATCCGCGTGCCCGGGCTTCGCCGCGGCCGCCCGACGGATTCGCGCAATCGCAGTGCCCGGGCCTCTCACCGCCCGTCGCAGGTCCGAGATTCACGCGGTTCGCCGTGCGCCAGGCGCTTGTGGAATCCACACACACTGTGCATGAGGCTGTGGCATACCCCTGATTCTCTGTGGACAAGAGCTTTTTGTCTGTGGATCTTTCAAGGTCGAAAGTGTCTCATCCACTGATTCCCGAGTTTTGCTCCCAAGTTCCGCACAGTTCCATCCACAGCAGAATCCATTGACAATACTGACAAAAGTCCAGTTATCCACCGATTCCACAGGTGCTACAACTACTACTAAGAACTTATCTAGTACAGGGAACGGTCGGTCTCGGACTGCGCAACGAGGCGGATATGGACGACGGCCAAGTCGTTCTCGCGTAAAGTGGAGTTAGGTATATCCTTTAAGGATTCAAAGAAAGAAGGTCTGTAGTGAAGCTTAGGGTTGAGCACGACGTCTTCGCCGACGCCGTTTCGTGGGTTGCCCGCACGATCCCCTCGCGCCCTTCCCTTCCCGTTCTCGCGGGAATGAAGATCGAAGCGGACAAGGACGGCGTCGTCGCCCTATCCTCCTACGACCCGGACATTTCCTCGCACGCCGTGATAGAGGCCGCCGTCGACGAGCCCGGAACGACGCTGGTCCACGGCCGGCTTCTCTCGGATTTCGCCAGGGCCTTGCCCAACAAGCCGATCGACATGGAGCTGAAAGGCGCCAAGCTCGAGGTGGTGTGCGGGTCGTCGCACATCTCTATGCAGTCGATGCCCCTCGAGGACTACCCGTCGCCGCCGCCCATGCCCGAGGTCTCCGGCGTCGTCGACGGGGCTCTTTGGCAGGAGACCGTCGCGCAGGTGGTGACGGCCGCTTCCTCCGACGACACTCTTCCGCTTCTCGTCTCGGTGTGCATCGAGATCGAGGGGAAGACGATGTCCCTCATGGCCACGGACCGCTACCGGCTCGCGGTGCGCGATCTGACGTGGGAGCCCTCAAACGAGGATGCCTCGCACAGGATCCTCGTGCGGGCCTCGCGGCTGTCGGACATCGCAAAGGCGCTGGGCTCCGTGGGCAAGGTCGAACTTGCGATAGACAACTCGGGCCGGACGGGCATGATCGGCTTTTCGGCGGCCGGCCGCCACAACGTCGCCCGGCTCATCGACGGCGAGTACCCCCAGGTCCGCAATCTCTTCCCCTCGGAGGCGACGGGCTACGCCGTCATCGGACGCCAGGAGATGCTCGACGCGATCAAGCGCGCGAGGCTCGTCGTCGAAAAGAACTCCGCCGTCAGGCTTTCCTTCAGCGAAGGCCAGGTGATCCTCGAAGCGGGCCAGGGAGACAACGCCCAGACGAGCGAGGCACTCGAAGCGACGCTTCACGGCGAGGACATCGTCATGGCCTTCAACCCGAGTTTTCTCCAGGAGGGGCTCGGGGCGACGTCGGCCCCCTACGTCCGCCTGTCGTTCACGAGCGCTTCGAAACCGGCCGTTCTCACCGCGCAGCCCGAGATCGACGGGGAGGACGATCAGGAGTTCCGGCTTTTGCTCATGCCGATCCGCACCTACGGCGGATGACCCGCGAGGCGGGCAGGCGACGGAGAGAGCGTGTACCTTAGCGACCTCGCGCTGACGGATTTCCGCTCCTACGAGCGGGCGATCGTCGCCCTGGAGCCGGGGGTGACGGTTCTCGTCGGCGAGAACGGGCAGGGGAAGACGAATCTCATCGAGGCCGTCGGCTACCTGTCGACCCTCTCGTCCCACAGGGTTTCGGGCGACGCGGCATTGGTCCGCCAAGGGGCCACGGCCGCGGTGGTTCAGGCGCGCGTCGTCCGCTCTTCCGCGCCGACGACGGTCGAGGTGGAAATCTATTCCGGCCGGGCCAACCGCGCGAGGATCAACCGCGGACTCGTGCGTCCGCCCGAAATCGTCGGCACGGTGCGCAGCGTCCTCTTCGCCCCCGAAGACTTGGAGTTGGTCTCCGGCGATCCCGCGGCGCGGCGGTCTTTCCTGGACGGAATCATGGTTCAGCTTCGGCCGAGGATGGTCGCGGTCAAATCCGAATACGACAGGGCGGCGCGGCAGCGCGCAGCTCTGTTGAAATCGGCCGGGGCTGCCCGCAGGGGCGGCGGATCGGCGGACGCGGCAGCCCTGGACGTCTGGGACGTCCAATTGGCCAAGCTCGGGGCGAGGATAACCGCCGCCCGCGCGGAGATCGTCGCCAGGCTGCGGCCCTGCGTCGACGAGTTCTACGCGAAGGTCTCGGGCGGACGCGGCCCGGCTGAAATCGTCTACCGCGCAAGCGTCGGGCGGCATGGAGGGCGAGCGGAGGCGAGCGGGGCAGGCGGCGCGTCCGATTTCGGCGAAGGCTTGCAGGAAGAGTTTCACGACGTCGAACTCAACGAAATCCGGCTCATCAGCGCCATGGCCGAGCGACGCGAGGAGGAGATCAGACGCGGCGTGAACCTCGTCGGCCCGCACCGAGACGAACTCGAACTCGCCCTCGGGACGCTGCCCGCCAGAGGCTACGCCTCCCACGGAGAGTCGTGGAGCTACGCGCTTGCTCTCAAGCTCGCGTCCTGGCGAGTTCTGCGCGGCGACGAATCTGGAGAATGGGCGGAAGGCGGCGAGCCCGTCCTCATTCTCGACGACGTCTTCGCCGAGCTCGACGCGCGGCGAAGAGACCGGCTGGCGCGAATCGTCGAAGAGGCCGAGCAGACGATCGTCACCGCGGCCGTCGGCAGCGAACTGCCGGCCGGACTGGGCGGGCGACGCCTGACGGTGACGCTGGGGAATGTCTCGGAGGGACTCGAGAGCGTTTCGGCGGAAACGGGAGGCGCCGCCGAAGGATTTGGCAATCTCGCCGAGGAATCTCGAGGCGATGCCGAGGAAGACGGCGGAAACGCGTCGGTCGCTGGGAACGGCGGCGTGGAGGGCGGCGGCGATGGCTGACGGCGCGATCGATGCGGCAAGGAGGGCCGCGATCGAGCGAAACGGCGACGTGCTCGCGCTTCGCGCCCTGGATCGGGCTCGGGAGGCCGCGTACGCCCGCGGCGACGTGCGTACGAGGCGCCCGTCGGCAGCGCGGACTTTTGAGGAGGCCCGCAGCCGGGAGACGCACGATGCGGACGAGCCTCTCGGCGACGAGGTCCAGACCCCCGGCCCGGGATGGGGCGACGTCGGAAGCGGCCCGCGGCCTTCGCACCGCGACCCCCACCCGATCGGCCAGATTCTCGCCCGCTATGTTCGGGACAAAGGGTGGGGCGAGAGGCTCGAGGTAGCGTCTGTGGCCAGCAGATGGCCTGAGATCGTCGGCCCGACGGTGGCCAAGCACTGCACGGTCGAAGACTTCTCTGACGGCGGACGGCTCACGCTGCGCACGTCGTCGACGTCGTGGGAAACCCAGATCCGCGCCCTTCAAGCGACTCTTGAAGCGACTCTCGCCAAAGAGGTGGGCGAAGGAGTCGTCAAGGAAATCGTGGTCAAGGGGCCGTCGCAGCCGAGTTGGAAACACGGCCGCTTCTCGGTTCGAGGGCGAGGTCCGCGTGACACGTACGGATGATGCGCGGGGAATACTGAGGAAACGTGCACTAGCACACGTACGGTCAGATTGGTCCATTCATCCCGTGAAGCGCGGTAGAATTGCTTAGGCCCCTTTGTTGGTGGGGGCCTACCGCAGCGGGGGCAGCGCTTCACACAGGCGTCGTGATGGGCTCCGCATGCTTAGGCGAAGGAGAAACTCAAGCGTGACGACAGACGAAACATCCGCAGAAAACGCGGTCCCCGGAGAGGAAAGCGTCGTCAAAGTCTCAAAAGGCCAGTCCTACGACGCCTCGTCGATCACCGTTCTCGAGGGTCTCGAAGCCGTCCGCAAACGCCCGGGCATGTACATCGGATCTACAGGCGAGCGCGGACTCCACCACTGCGTATACGAGGTGGTCGACAATTCGGTCGATGAGGCGCTGGCCGGAATCTGCGACCACATCGAGGTGACGATCTTGGCCGACGGGGGCCTGCGGGTGCGCGACAACGGCCGCGGCATCCCGGTGAACGAGCACCCGACGGAGCACAAGCCCGCCGTCGAGGTGGTCATGACGATCTTGCACGCCGGAGGCAAGTTCGGAAACGGCGGATACGCGGTTTCGGGAGGGCTGCACGGCGTCGGCGTCTCCGTCGTCAACGCCCTTTCGACTCGAATGGAGACGGAAGTGCGCCGCGACGGCTACGTTTGGCGCATCTCCTTTGAAAACGGCGTCCCGACGGGCCCTCTCGAGCGGGGCGCGCAAACCGACGAGCACGGAACGACGCAGACGTTCTGGGCCAATCCCGACATCTTCGAAACGACGCACTACGATTTCGAAACCCTGCGCCGCCGCTTCCGGCAGATGGCCTTCCTCAACAAAGACCTGCGCATCACGCTCACCGATGAACGGCCGACGGCCACCCCCGAAGGCGACGAGGTCGCCGGCGAGACGGGAGAAGGCTCTCCGACGCCGGGATACCGCAGCGTCTCTTACATGTATTCGGGAGGGCTCCTCGACTACGTCAAGCATCTCAACACGACGAAGAAGGTCGAAGTCGTCCACCCGGACGTCGTCTACTTCGAAGCGGAGGACCGCGAGAAGCAGATTCAATGCGAGGTCGCGATGCAGTGGACGTCCGCCTACTCGGAGACCCTCAACACCTTCGCCAATACGATCAACACCACCGAGGGCGGCACCCACGAGGAAGGCTTCCGCTCCGCGCTGACCTCCGTGATCAACAAGTACGCCCGAGACAAAGGACTGCTCAAGGACAAGGACCCCAACCTTTCGGGCGACGACATCCGCGAAGGCCTGACGGCCATCATCTCGGTCAAGCTCGGCAACCCGCAGTTCGAGGGCCAAACGAAGACGAAGCTCGGGAACACCGAGGCGCGGACATTCGTTCAGCAGCAGGTCTATTCGCATCTGACGGACTGGCTCGACATGCATCCGAACGAGGCGAAGGACATCATCCGCAAGGCCCTTCAGGCGTTCGCCGCCAGGGCCGCGGCGCGCAAGGCCCGCGAGGCGACGCGTCGCAAAAGCGTGCTCGAATCGGCGTCGATGCCCGGCAAGCTCAAGGATTGCACGTCGCGCAACCCGGAAGAGTGCGAGATCTTCATCGTCGAGGGCGATTCCGCGGGAGGCTCGGCCGTCAACGGACGCGACCCCGAACACCAGGCGATCATGCCGATTCGCGGGAAAATCCTCAACGTCGAGAAAGCGCGATTGGACCGCGCGCTTTCCTCAGACACGATCCAGGGGCTCATTACGGCCTTTGGCACGGGCATCGGCGACGAGTTCGACATGGCCAAGCTCCGCTATCACAAGATCGTGTTCATGGCCGACGCCGACGTCGACGGGTCCCACATCGCAACCTTGCTGCTGACCCTCGTCTACAGATACATGCGCCCCCTCATCGAGGGCGGGCACGTGTACCTGGCGATGCCGCCGCTCTACCGCATCAAGTGGACGAATGCCGCCCATGACTACGTCTTCTCCGATCGCGAGCGTGACGAGAAGCTCGTCGAAGGCAAGGGCAAGGGCCTTCGCCTTCCCCGCGAGGAAAGCCAACGCATCCAGCGATACAAAGGCTTGGGCGAGATGAACGCCGAAGAGCTGTGGGACACCACGATGAATCCCGAGGCCCGCACCCTCAAACAGGTTTCGATCGACGACGCCGCGGCGACCGACGAGACCTTCTCCATCCTCATGGGCGAGGACGTCGAGTCTCGCCGAGGCTTCATTCAGCGCAACGCGCACGACGTGCGATTCCTCGACATCTAAGGCAAGGAACCAGTGAGCGAAGACACCGTTTACAATCACGGCCTCATCAAGGGGGTCGACCTCCAGCGCGAGATGGAGAAGTCGTACCTCGACTACGCAATGTCGGTCATCGTGGGCCGCGCCCTGCCCGACGTGCGCGACGGCCTCAAACCCGTGCACAGGCGCGTCATCTATGCGATGTACGACGGCGGCTACAGGCCCGACAGCTCGTTTTCGAAGTCGGCGAAGGTGGTCGGCGACGTCATGGGCCACTATCACCCGCACGGCGACGTCGCCATCTACGACACCGTCGTGCGACTGGTCCAGCCGTGGTCGATGCGCTATCCGCTCGTTGCGGGCCAAGGCAACTTCGGCACGCCCGGCGACCTGGGCGCGGCCGCACCCAGGTACACCGAGGTGCGGATGGCGCCCCTCGCCATGGAAATGGTGCGCGACATCAAGGAACAGACGGTTGATTTCGAGCCCAATTACGACGGCTCGCTTCTGGAGCCGACCGTTCTCACGTCGCGCTTCCCAAATCTGCTCGTCAACGGATCCGAAGGCATCGCCGTCGGCATGGCGACGCGGATTCCGCCGCACAACCTGCGGGAAGTCGCGGCCGGCGTCCAGTGGTATCTGGAGAACCCCGACGCGACGAAAGAAGAGCTGCTCGCGGCCCTCATCCAGCGGATCAAGGGGCCTGACTTCCCGACGGGCGCCCTCATCCTCGGAACCCGCGGCATCGAGGACATGTATCGCACCGGCCACGGGTCGATCACCCAGCGGGCGATCGTCGAAGTGGACGAGATCCATGGCAGGCAGTGCCTCGTCGTCACCGACCTCCCTTATCAGGTCAACCCCGACCGCCTGCTCGACAAGATGGTCGAGGGCATCAAGGACGGCCGCCTTCCCGGCATTGCCGACATCCGCGACGAGACCTCGGGGCGCGCCGGTCAGCGCATCGTCGTCGTTCTGAAGAAGGACGCCGTGGCCAAGGTCGTGCTCAACAACCTGTACAAGCACACCCAGCTTCAGAACAACTTCCCGGCCAACATGCTGGCGCTCGTCGACGGCGTTCCCCGCACGCTCTCCCTCGACGGCTTCGTTCGCCACTGGGTGACGTTCCAAATGGAGGTCATCCTCCGCCGCACCGAATACAGGCTCGGCGAGGCCCTCAAGCGTCTTCACATACTCGAGGGCTATCTCAAGGCGCTCGACCAGCTGGACGCCGTCATCGCGCTCATCCGCGGCTCGCAGACGGTCGACCTCGCCCGCACGGGCCTCATGGACCTGCTGGAGATCGACGAAGACCAGGCCAATGCGATCCTCGAGATGCAGCTGCGCCGCCTGGCGGCCCTCGAACGCCAGAAGATCATCGACGAGTACGAGGAGAAGGCCGCCCTCGTCGCAGACTACAAGGACATCATCGCCAAGCCGGAGCGCCAGCGCGCCATCATCGGCGAGGAGCTCGGCGCCATCGTCGACAAGTACGGAGACGACAGGCGCACAACGATCCTTCCCTTCGACGGCGAGATGTCGGTCGAGGACCTCATTCCCGAGGAAGACGTCGTCGTCACCATCACCCGCGGGGGCTTCATCAAACGCACCAAGACCTCCGAGTATCGCGCTCAGCACCGCGGCGGCAAAGGGATCAAGGGCGCCTCGCTCCGCGGGGACGACGTCGTCGAGCACTTCGACGTCGGCTCGACCCACGAATGGCATCTCTTCTTCACGAACCTGGGCAGGGTCTATCGAATCAAGGGATATGAAATCCCCGAGGCGGGGCGCGACGCGAAGGGCCAGCACATTGCGAACCTGCTCGCCTTCCAGCCGGGTGAGACGATCGCCTCGACGATCACGCTCAAGGACTACGACCAGGCGCAGTATCTCGTGCTCGCCACGGCAGACGGCCTCGTGAAGAAGACGCGGCTGAGCGACTACGATTCGCCGCGCACCGGCGGTCTCATCGCGATCAAACTCCGTGAGAACGGCAACGGGACGGATCATGTCGTGGCTGCCTGCCTGGTCAATGAGGACGACGACCTCCTCCTCGTTTCCCGCAAGGGAATGTCCCTTCGCTTCAAGGCGACGGACGATGCGCTGAGGCCCATGGGGCGCCCCTCCTCGGGCGTGACGGGAATGAAGTTCCGCGAGGGCGACTCGCTGCTGACAATGAGGGTGGTCAGGGACAACGCGGAGGTCTTCGTCGTCACAGAGGGCGGGTTCGCCAAGCGGACGTCGGTCGACGAGTATCGGATCCAAGGCCGTGCCGGCTTGGGAATCAAGGTCGCCAAACTCACCGAGGAACGGGGAGACCTTGTGGGAGCCCTCGTCACCGAGGGCGAAGACGTCATGGTCATCATGGAATCGGGCAAAGTGATGCGGGCCTCTGCCGCCGAGGTTTCGAAGACCGGACGCAACACCCAAGGCGTCACTTTCGCCCGTCCCGACGGCGGTGACAGGATCATCGCAATCGCTCGAAACATTGAAACGACGATCGAAGCGGAGGTCGGGCAGGCCGACGGCGAAGGCGAAAACGCCGCGGACACGGTAGCCTCTGTGGTGGAGGTTTCCACGGAAGCCGCCACAGATCACGCCAACCAGGCTGGAGCAACGGAGTAATCGATGAGTGAGAAGCCGAAGACGGAGGCCCCGCGCCCCACGAGTGGGCAGGCCGAGGCCGCCGATACCCGCAATACAGGTTTCAAAGCGGCAGCGGCAAAGGGAAAGGCCGCATTGGGGGCCAAGTTCGCCGCCGACCCCCAACCGAAGCAGTCAGTGGGCATCCGACGGGTGAAGATGACGATCTCAAAGATCGATCCCCTGTCGGCCCTCAAGATTGGCTTCATCACATCAGTTGCGATAGGCATCATGATCGTCGTTGCGATGATGATCCTATGGTTCGTTCTGAACAACATGAAGGTTTTCAGCCAGATCGACGACCTGCTTCAGACGCTCAACCAGCCCGACCTGCTCAGACTCGGCGAGTACCTCGAGTTCGGGCGGTGGATGAGCTTCGCCGTCATCATCGCCATCATCGACGTCGTGCTTCTGACGGCGATGGCGGCAGTGGGGGCGCTGCTGTACAACCTCATAGCTTCTCTCGTCGGAGGCCAACGCATAACCGTCACCGACGAATAGCGAACAGGGTGCCGGAGTTGCGCCTGCTTCCGTGGATTTCGACGCCGCCGAACGCGTCGGCGTCGTCTCGCGGGCTCAGCGGCCCGAGGTTTACTGAGGCACCGCACACATCCCTTGACTTAAGTTTGGAAATCGGCGAAACACTGGGGTAATCTAGACCGGCACCCAGAAGTGCGAGGGCCTATAGCTCAGTCGGTTAGAGCGCTTCCCTGATAAGGAAGAGGTCGCTGGTTCGAGTCCAGCTAGGCCCACGCAAGAACACGGAGGGAATGAATCATGAAGAAGATCGCAGTCACGGCCCTCGCATTCGTTATCGGATATATCGGATGGGTCGGCATTCAAAAGAAGCTTCAGGATCGGGCAGTCTGGTACGAGGTTTCCGATCCCGTCGAATAGTCCGGAAAGCACGTTCCTGTAACTGCTGCCGGCTCGGGGCTATGGCGCAATTGGTAGCGCACCTGCTTTGCAAGCAGGGGGTTACGGGTTCGAGTCCCGTTAGCTCCACTCATCCCCAGTCCGACCTCCCTCGGACTGGGGATGTTTGCGTTTGAGATTAGCTGCGCGCGTTCAAGGGCTCCGTCATTGACGACGGCGGACGTCAATCGCCTTGATCGCTTTGATCAACGTGATTCCCCCTATGACGCAGGCAATGTTGCGCCCTACGGCCAAGATCTCCTCTCGTGACATTTTGAATGAACATTCCACCTTCGACGGCCACAATGCGACGTTGCATACGAGTTCCATGCCCATCAGCCTACGTCGAATCGGCCGCCCAAGGAAATGGCGGGAGGCGGAGGTTGAGCGAGAGGCAGAAGATTGAGCGAGAGGCAGGTGATCAGGCGAGAGACTCGAGATCAACGATGTAGGCGTTGTAGGGGTTGCCTTCTACGGGCGCGAAGCCGCACTGCCTGTAGAGGTCGACGGCGCCGTTTCCCTCTTCGACGCTAAGAGACACCCGCTCAATGCGGCGATTCCGTGCCTCGCCGAGGAGCGCGCGCAGAAGCGAACGGCCGACGCCGCGGCGTCGGTAGCCGTCCCACACGGAAATGCTCAATTCTGGAACGCCGTCCGCTATGTAGCCGAAGCCCGGATCCGTTGCATCGAAGAACGTCAGCCACGCCAGGCCGACGAGCCGTCCGTTTGATTCGGCGGCCAGCCCGAAATCGCCCGACGCCTCGTCGAATCGGAAGTAGTGGCTGAACTCCGGCGTCGAATCGATGTCGGCGAAGGTGAATCTGCGCGAGCCGGTCCAGTTCATGTTCGCGAGCGTCGCCGCTCGCATGAGCTCGCGGTCCGAAGACAACAGAGGTCTAAAGGTCAGGTCGGAGGCTTCCACCCGTCCAAACTACCAGGATTGAAACGATCGAGCCGGATTGAAACGATCGAGCCGCGACCGCCTTTGTTTGCTCTTGCCGCGTCGATCGAAGCCCTTCGCCCCGGAAATCGAAGAGGTGTGCGGAAGGGATTCAGAGCATAAGCCGCTCCATCAATGAACGAATGCCGATCAGTTCGGCGTTCCATTTTCAACTGAAAAGATGGGTATTGAAATCCATCGACGCGAACGTCGAAACGGTATAGGATCAAAGCGTTCTAAAGCGGCAGGGATGCCGCATCGCTCACCCCTTAAGCGCTTCACCGCCTGCCTCTAATGTGGAGGAAAATGTGTAACTGAAACAGAATTCCGAGTTCCTCGCGGCGACGGCCGCCCAGGCGAGGTGCGAGACGCAATGTCTCGCGCAGAACCGCGCTTTTCACCTCGCCGCGTGTACTGACAGACACGGCAGTGGCTCGGACTAGAGTTTAAATTGCCTCACAAACGTGGCGGAGACGCCACCACACTCCCCATGCGCGCTCATTTGCACGCCTTCATTGTCACTATATGGAGGGAATCATGTCCACCTCTTTTAAGAGATTCTCTTACACTGCGGCTTTCGCCGCTTTCGCCGTGGTCGCATCTGCGTTGGCCCCAACGGCGACTGCGGCCACACAGGGTGCCGACGCCTCGACGGCTGCGACCGTTCTAGGCTCTCATTTCCCTGCAGACAGAACCGACGACCCGAACGGCCAGAACAACCCGGACGATCCCGACGGCGCTTCGCCGCAGTCAGAATCCCCGACGCCGGAAGAGTCCGAGGGCCCCTCGCAAGAGCCTTCGAACAACACCGAAAACAAGGCCTCTCCGGGATCCCCCGGCGCGACCCCGGCGGACGCCCCGAGCGCAGGCGCGACGCCCGCTGACACGCCTTCTACGCCGACCGGGGATTTCGACATCGACGGCAGCGGGAAGCTCGTGCGATACAAGGGTTCGGCCACGGACGTGACGATCCCCGACTCCGTCAAAGTCATCGGTGAGTACGCCTTCAAGAAAACCGGCGTCGTGAAGGCGAAGGTCCCCGCCACCGTCGTCGAGATCGAAAAGGGAGCCTTCTTCGGCTGCAGCTCACTGACGACGGTCGAATTCGAAGACACCGACGCCAAACCGAGCCAACTGGCCAAGATCGGCGAGCTCGCCTTTTACAGAACGAGTGCCTTGAAGGAGACGGCCCTCCCGCGTTCGGTGACCTCACTCGGGCGAGCGGTTTTCAGCCGAAGCGGGATTCGGAAGATTTCGCTGCCCGCAGGGTTGACGGAGATTTCCGACGAGGCCTTCTTCCGCGCGAACCTCCTCACCGACGTCGTCGTCTCGGACAACGTTGAGAAGATCGGATACAGGGCGTTCGGCAGAGCAGGCAAACTCAAGGCTCTCAAGGTCGTTGGGGCGGACGGACGGGTATCGACGGGTTTTCCTTCGAAACTCAAGGCTATCGGCCGGTATGCTTTCTGGTACTCGCCGATGACGGAAGTGACTTTCCCCGCGGGAATGGAGTCGATCGGCGACGACGCATTCGACCGCTCGCACTTGACCAAAGTGACCTTCAACAAGGATTTGAAGTCCATTGGCGATGGGGCTTTCGCAGGCACAGACATAACCGATCTGACGATTCCCGATTCGGTCGTCGAAGCCAAAGGCGCGATGAGGGCCATGAGAAAACTCGTGACCCTTCACATCGGCAAGGGTGTAGGGCCCGATCAGCTTGACGGTTCGTTCTTCGGAACCAAATCTCTTAAGACGATCACCGTTTCCCAGGAAAACCCAAACTACAAGATAATCGCCAATGTGCTGTTCAACGGGGAAGGCACCAAGCTCATCGCGATTCCCCTAGGCCGCACTTTCGACAACGACACGGTGAAAAAATACAGAGTGCCGGCCGGCGTGAGAGAGATCGCCAACAGTGCGTTCTCGGGCTCCGATTTCAAGGAGATCGATTTCCCAAGCAGCGTTCGAACCATCGGCAACTTCGCTTTCAGCCATTCGGCGCTCAAGCGGCTGGAGCTTCCCTCTAGCGTCGAGAGCATCGGAGAGAACGCCTTTTCGGAATGCACCAATTTGGAAAGCGCCGATGTCGGAGGCGCCGTCAAGATCGGCGCGTCCGCCTTTTCGAACGATTCGGCGCTTAAGACCGTCGACTTGCATCCCGAGCTAAACAGGCTCAAGGAGATCGGTGCCTTTGCCTTCTTCTATTCAGGATTGGAAAAAGTGAAAACGCCGGACTCTCTGGCGACGATTGGCGAGCGCGCCTTCTGTGCCAACCACAGCCTTCTCGAGATTCGCTTGGGTTCCGGGCTGGCGAATATAGAGGAAATGGCTCTCGCAGACATACCGAAGCTTCGCTCGATAGAGGTGGCCGAAGGCAATCCCGTCTTTAGCGACGATTCGCGCAAGATGCTCTACGCCAAGCGCGAGAACGGCTTGCACCTCGTTGCGTGTGCCGGGGGCTCCGTGGGCTCAGACGTTCGAGTCAAGGACGGCACCGTGGCGATCGGAGACTCTGCATTCTTCGGCGTTACGTCTATGCGCTCACTCCACCTGCCAGAGGGCCTCAAGACTTTGGGAAGCCGTTCTTTCGAGGAGGCGACAAATCTGAGCAACGTTGATTTCCCCGACAGTTTGGAGGTCGTTGGCGGCTTCAACAGAGTTGATTCCCTTCACAAGGTCGATTTCGGCACTCAAATCACGTCAATTGACAGAGCCTTCACCGGAAGGACTCCCGAGCGGATCATCGTGCGCGGAGGCAAGAACGGAAAGTACGATCAGACCTATGGGAACTCGAATGAAACCGTGTCGGCATACTTTGGCGAGGGAATGACGGACATTCGGTACACGGACGGCCGCTTGCCGAAGGTCCTCGTCCTGCCCAGCACCTTGAAGAATCTCGAGCTAGGCAACGGCACGTGGGGGAACGAGGCGCGAAGAGCTGCGGCAGTGTTCTACGTGGCTGCCGACCCCGGTTCGTCCGCGTGGAAGCTGGCGCGGGAGAAGATGTTGGGCGTCGGCATGGATCCGAACAAGCAGCTCAAACGGTATGCGCCGATGAGCGTGACCACACAGTCTCGAACCTCTCAGGGGAAGGTCACCGTTACGGTCAACGTCCGCGGCGGCGTGGCCGAGGGTTCCCACCAGGCGCGGATCCTCACCGTCGGTTCCGGTTCGACGAAGGCCTCGGATTGGGTTGAAGCGAAATCCGCGGGCGACGGCTACCAGGCGACTTTGACGTATGACATCCCCGCCTCTGGTCAGAAGGTCAAGGTCGAGGTCCGCGACCACACGGAGTTGACAGTTCAGAAGGACGTCACTGCAAGCAACGACCCGGCGCCGAGCCCGACGCCGACGGCCTCGCCGAGCGCTTCTCCCTCGATCAGCCCTACCGCTTCGCCCACGTCGTCACCGACTCCGTCACCGAGCGCTTCTGACGGACCGACGGCCTCTCCGACCGCTTCGCCCACGGCAAGCCCGACTTCTACGTCCAGCCCGACTGCCACGGCGTCGCCGACCGCCCAGCCCGGTGCGCCGTCGGCTGAGAATGCGTTCGTCATCGGCGGCAAAGAAGTGCTCTTCGGCCGTGCAGGCGACACGCCTCTGGTGGGCGACTGGGACGGCGACGGAATCGCCACCCCGGGAGTCAAGCGCGGCAACACCTATTATTTGGTCAATTCGATTCGGGGCGGGAAGGCCGACGTCGTCTTCTCCTACGGCCGTGCAGGCGACACGCCTTTGGTGGGCGACTGGGACGGCGACGGGAGCCAGACGATCTCGGTGCGCCGTGGGCACACCTTCTACCTCAACACAGGGCTTGAAGGGGGCAATGCCGAAGCGACGTTCATGTTCGGGCGCGACGGCGACACCCCGGTCGTCGGCGACTGGAACGGGGATGGCAAGGACACCCTCGCAGTCAGGCGCGGAGCCGTCTTCTACTTCATCGATCGGCTGGCGGGCGGCAAAGCGACGAGCGAGTTCACCGTAGGCGACGGCAAGGAGGTCGCGTTGGCCGGGCGCTGGGTCTCGGGTCAGAAGGCCGACACCATCGGCTTGGTCTCCGACGGAACGTTCCAAATCCTCGATCAGAAAGGTGCGGGAGGGCACTCGTCGCAGGTGGCGCGCGCTCCCCGGTACCTCTCCGGAGTGTTCGCGGACAAGGCGCCCGACACCCTTGCACTGCATGGGTGACAACGGCGAGCGCAGCGGCGCCGGATAACTGCCGCAACGCGCAAGCGACTTGGGGGCCGGAGCGACGCAGTCGCTCCGGCCCCCAATCGTCAAAGAGCAAACGGCAAAAGGCGGGCAAACCGTCGAAAGTAGGCAAAGCGCGAGAAGGCCAGCGGACTGTCAAAGTGCGGCAAAGCGCCAGAAGGCCGGCGAGCGGCCAAGTAAGCCAGGGGACCGGCAAGCGTCAGAGGATGCGTTCTCGCGGCTACTCGGCCGCGGCTCGCAGCATCTTGCTGGACACCCAGGGTCCGCTCCACCAGACCTGCCAGCCGAGGCTCTTCGGCCCCTCGACCTTCAGACCGAGCTTCGACAGCTCGTCGGCATACTCGTTCATCGCTTTAAGATCCGCGATGACGATCCTTCCGCCCGGTTTGAGCACGCGAACCGCTTCCCGGATCGCCCGGGCGCGGCCTTCGGCTTTCGGGATATTGTGAATGGACATGCTCGCGGTGACGAGATCGAAGGAGCCGTCCTCGAAAGGAAGCTCGGTCATGTCGCCCGTGACGAAATCGATGCGCGAATCGACTCCGTTGGCTTTCGCGTTGGCAGTGGCCGCCTTTTCTCCGTTGCCGGACTGGTCGGATTTGCGCCACAGGTCCACACCCGTCAGCTTCGCCTTGGGGAAGCGCTGAGCCGCCATGACGATCACTGCTCCGCGGCCACAGCCCATGTCGAGGATCCGCTCGACGGCGGCGTCGTCGGTTTCGCTTAGAATCTTGCGCCAAACCGTAAACTTTCCTCGAAGCGTGGTGTGCAGGTAGATTGCCGTCCCCCCAAGGAACTGGATCGCCAGCAACCCATAGACGATTGGTTGCCACGCGCTGCCGCCAAGCGCCCCGAGCGTCGCGGACGCGAACATGACTCCGGGTATGAACCACAGGATCGGCACGTAGGCGGCGTCGATCCCATACGATCCGCGCGGTTTCACTTTCATAGACTTCCTTGGCGTATCAATGGTTTACAACAACTGTGAGGATACTCTGCGGAGCAGACGCGTGTCGACGGCGAACCAGGGCAGAGGTCCGCCAGTCGATGTTGCGCCGTGCAAACGGCGCGTCCGCCGCGTCGTCATTTCTTTGTGGGAAGGGGTTGGCGCGAAGCCAATCTCTGTGCCGGCGCTCCCAAGTGTCGGCCTCAAATGCCGCTGCTTCTCCGATGTCGGGATTCCGTGGCGGTGGGACTCTGCGGCGTTGGAATCATGTGACCGCGTCGAACGCCACGTGGACCGCCCACGCGCTGGCGGCGAGGTCGACTAGGAACCATGTGAGGATCCACATCCAAGAGGGTATGCGCGTGAGCGCGGCCAGCGTGAAGTGGTCCTGCTCGCGGTCGCGCGTGCGAGCGACGTCCTGCAGCGAGGTCCAGGCGCCGATGAGGAGTACGAGACCGATGCCCGCTACAACTCCCGCCTGGGCCAGCGCGCCGACCTGCATGCGGTCCCCGAGCTGCCACAGGGCGGCGAAGACGAGCGCCGATCCGAGGATGACCAGCACCGTTCGGACGGATCGCGACATGACAAGCAGGCCGATGAGCGCCACGATTGTGACGATGACGATCGCCTTGGACCACCCGCTCAGAGCGCCGACGACGAGAAAAGCGCCAAGGAGCGCCGGGGCCGGATAACCCGCCCATGTGGTGAGAATGCGGCCTGGGCCCGTCGGTTTGCCCTTTGTGACGGCATGCCCGGACATGTCGCGTTGGACGACGAAGCCCTGGAAGCGCCGTCCGCAGGCGATGCCGACGACGGCGTGCCCGGCCTCGTGGACCACGGTTACCAGCGTGCGGCCTCCGCGTTTGACGGCCGGGACCGCAAGCGTAAAAGCAAATATGCCGGCCCCAATGAGCAAAACGGCGATACTTCGGCCGTTCGTGGACAAGCGAGGCTCGGCCCAGTTCAGCCAGGAAGCGGCGATGGTCGTCATGGGTATCAGTGTTGCACGTGAAACTTGGAAAACGGCTACAAGGCGGAACGAGCGGCATTCTGGTTATCACTTGTGCTTGGATCTCACTCTTCTTCGCTTGGTCCGATCATCTTGCCGAATGCGAAACCAAGTGAAATCACGGCTCCAATGGCAAAGGACACGACTGGGAGCCAAGTGGATGTCTCAAGAACCCGTGAATATGCAGTTCGATAAGGACCGGGGGAAAGCACTGCTGAAGCTTTAGCTTGCCCTCCTCCTGAACCAAGTGACGCTAGCTGCATTTCGATGATGGCTCCCATTGCAGCCATGCCTATCACTCCGCCGACGATTCTCATGGTGTTGAAGATGCCGGACGCTGCGCCATGGTCTGTCGGAGCAACACGTCGCAAAGAATAAGTCGCAAGCGGAGGCCAGACGAAGGCAATGCCGACGCCAAAAACAGCGTATCCCGTAGTTATAAAAAGAGTGCTCCGGCCAGGGTTCATGGCGTATTGCAAGATCAACGAACCTGTGGTTGCGAGAAGAAAAGCGGGGGTGAGGATTGCGGCGGGATGGAGCCTTGCAATCGTTTTTCCGACGAATCTCGCCAGCACAATAGTTGCAACTGGCATTGAAATTGCAGTAAGAGCTGCAAGCAAGGCAGACATTCCTATAACGCGCTGTAGATAGTACATAACGGGAATCAACTGAGCATTGACTGCTAAAGATGACAAAATGAGCGCAGCAATCGACAGACTGAAGTCTCGATTCCTAAATAGACGCAAAGGAATTAGAACTTCGTTCTGCCTGAGTTGGGAAAGAACGAAGCATGTAAGCAGAGCGAATGCGCCAACCAGAAGCGCCCAAAAAGCGGGAGCCTTCAGACTGGTTCCTTCTTGAATCGTGAGAATGAGAGCAGTCAGCCCCGTAAATGAAAGGACAATGCCAGGAAGGTCGAAACGATGCGAATGGCCGGCGAAATGTGGAATGAAGCGCAGGGCACAGAAAACGGCGATCAGACCTATAGGGATATTGACGAAGAAGATCCAACGCCAATTCAAGAAAGAGACGAAGAAACCGCCGAGGATAGGACCAAGCAACGTAGCCGAGCCTTGGACGGCCGACCATGCCGACATGGCGTAGCCTCGAGACTTGCCTGTAAAGAGCCTGTTGACGACTGCCAGGGTTTGAGGACCCATCAACGCCGCACCGAGGCCTTGCACGATACGCGCTGCGATTAGCATACTAATACTAGTGGAGAACCCACACCATGCTGAAGCGACGGTGAACACGATAAGGCCGCTGACGTATATGATTCGGGGCCCATACTGGTCGCCTAGCCGTCCTGTGAAGAGCATGGGAACTGCATAAGCCACCATGTACGCCGTACTTGCCCAAATCACTAAGCTAAGTGACGTGTGTAGATTTGCTTGTAGTTGAGGCTGCGCAATCGCGACTATCGTCGTGTCAAGCATGATCATGAAGAACCCCGCAGATACGGCCCATAGGGCGGCCCACGGACGCACTTCATTGTGATTAATACGAGATTCCTCTGAATTTGATGATCTTCCTGCATTAGAAGTTGTGTGTAACTTCTTATAATTATTTTTCATTTTATAAATCGCCTCTTTCGTGCCAAACCCACATTTTTATTGGAACTATCATGATGTAGGTATTGGCTATAAAGGAAACACGTATTATTTATCTATTGATAACTTCCGGTGGTTATCAATGACGAACGGTCAGAACAGAGCGTCTAATCCAGGAGCCGGCTTGTGTTTACAAGGCTAGCCTTTGCCCACCGTCAAGAGCTTTCTTGAAGAATAGCGGCAAGCAATCCTGGAAACCTCTGTTCCATTTCGTCTCGTCGTACGCTAATGAAACGTGCCCGCCCCTGGACTGTTGTATGTGTAAGTCCTGCTTCACGCAGAATTCGCCAATGGTGAGACACAGTAGCCGGACTTACGTCGATGTTGCGTGCAATCACGGCACATTCAACTGGCTCCATATGGCTGTATGTCAGACGAAGCAACTCTCGACGAGTTGGATCGGCAAGCGCACTGAGAATCGTCGTGAGATCGAACGAGTCCATGGAAGGTTGGGGGATCGACCTCATCATACTTCACCCTTCATCCAGGATCGCCGATGAAGTGATGTTACCAGACTAGGACGCATAAGTGTCACCACCTTTCGTGAGTCGATAGCTGTCTGCTTCTGCAGGTCTTTTATGTGGCATTGCTTCAGTTCCAGCTCTTGTCCGGTTAAAGTTTGGATAGAGAGAGGTGACGAGTTCTTTCCAATTGCGTTTAATGAAGTTGCGGGCTAGTTTTCCACCACCTGATAAATGAGGAAGCTCAGGAACAACGTAAATAATGTTGGGAGCTGGCTTGCTACGCAATCGACGTGTGATGATTTCATGAATCGTTGTAAGATTGACTGCCTCTTCCGTCCTTGAATCGTTTAGGACCAACAACGCCAGAAGCGACGGCCTTCCATTGACCTCAGCTACAAAGACTGCGGCTTCAGAGACTTCGTCAAGAGCGACAAACTCGGACTCTATCTCAGCTGGATAGATAGACTCTCCCTCAAGCGTTTCAATGTCTTCGAATCTCCCAAGGACAGTGACAATTCCATCCTCATCGATTCGTGCAGCGTCGCCCATGGCATACCATTCATTGATCATCCGCCGCGGTGTTTCCGATCCGCGTAAGACTCCACCTGTGATGGTCGATCCTAATACTTCCAAGGCACCGACAATCCCAGCCGGACACGGATTCCTTAGTGTGTCAACAACTCGGACGTTATAGCCATCAACGACTCGTCCAGTGGCACCGGATACGTATGTTTCTGAGCTATTCACTACAATTGCGTGACCGACCTCAGTGGAGCCAAAAACATTTACAAGTCGTCCATCACCAAAGGTCTCAACAAGTTCCTTCTCCAGAGATCCGCCGAGAACTTCGCCGCCCGTTACAACGATACGGAGACTCGAAGTATCTTTTTCATGAAGTGTCTTCGTGAACCGCAGGTAATAACTAGGTATCGCAGAGAATACCGTGACCTTATGCAATTCAATCTGTGTTAATGCTTCTTTCTGTGTCATACGTCTGTCAAGACCGCTGAGGACACTTGTGGCACCTCTCAATAAAGGAAAGAAAACAAGGTTTCCAAGACCGTATGAGAAATGCAAACCTGAAGCTGACATGCATATATCATTGGACTTGATCCCAATGGCGTTTCCGGCTCCATGATTTAACACGGCGATATCGGCATGAGTGTGGAAGCAGATCTTTGAAGAGCCAGTAGTTCCGGATGTGAAAAGCCCAATTGCAAAATCTTGGCGGTCCACAGCCTCAGGCACGGACGGAGCGTCACCATCGGTGTACAGAAGGTTTTCGACATCAACGCTGCGATCGATATCGAGTACTTTTGATCGGCTAACCACGGTCATTGAAGACTCAGCCACCTCAATGGCCTGTGCAACTGCCTTTTCTCCAAGCCACGCGTTGACAGGCATAGCAACCGCACCAAGGTGGAGGATGCCAAGGAATGTCACGACGAAGTCGATTCCTTCTGACATGACGAGTGTGACTCGTTGTCCTGGCTGCACACCTCTCTTTTTTAATGAAGCGGCGACCTGTGCAGCATTAGTCAAAAGCTCAGAGTAGGTGATAGTTTGCCCATTCTCAATAAAGGCAATTTTATCCTCAATTTCCTTATTCTGAATAACTTTTGCAACTTGTGTTACAAAATTATGTGCTGGATTTTTCATTTGATCTCCTTTAGAGGGCTAACAGTAGGAAAAACTGCTTCAATTTCTACGAGCAGTTCTTTGCGACAAATATCTACGTTTAAGTACCTTACGTCCGTTTGTTTGCCAACATACTTACGCACCGTTTCATACGCTTTAGTTATATCAGTTGATCTCTTTACATATACTTTCATTAAAGAGGCGTCGGTTAGGTCAAAACCTTTATGGACCTTGAACCGGGCAAGATTTTTCCCGTCGACAAGAGCGGCAAGATTCTCGAGCGTAGTTGTTAACTGTGCGTTAAAGTCACCGCAGTAAACGGATTCATGTCCAAGAATGCTTGAGGTGCCTGATACGTAGAGGGACTGAGTATATGACTCAGAGGCCGTGTTGTGATTAAGAACCGTCGCCCGTGCGAAGCTAGGAGCCTTCGGGCCATACTGTTCAGGATATTCATATGCGGGTGTCTGCCTCGGGTTCTCCACATGTGTAGGTACACCAGTGCGTGAAGCCAAAGCGACAAGTCCTATTCCGCTTCCTCGAGTTCCAATGCCGGTCGCGGCGGGCATCAGCTTGGTGCCTCCGTAGTTTGCGAATGCCCGTTCACGGCCCTTTACAAACTCTTGATAAAACTGAAGTCCCGATGGGGCTGTGTCGAGCATGTTTCCGATGTAGTTCCATATTCGGAAAAGCCGGGAATAACCAAGATCGGCAATTAACTCGAATATTTGACGATAACGTGATTCCGCCGCCCTATCGTAATCATCCCCTTCGGCAATGATCGTTGTGATAAACAGATACTCTCCGTCCTCAGAATAGATTAGATCACCTCGAATGCCTCCTTCTTTCCGCGAGGCGGTTGAACTCCAGCTTTCGACAAAGGATTCTTGATTGGATCTTGCCATTGGAACGGTGAGGTGCGGGATCGCACCAGGACCTTTTGAAACACTTAGACAATCGCCAAACTCAATGCATCCAAGAGTGTTCGTCGGCAACCTTTTTCGTGCGGCGACGAATCGAGGATGAAGCAAAGAAATAGCCTTTGTCTCTGTCGAAACACCGTCTGACATTGGTGGACTCCATTTCGATAGTTAGAGAATTATCAATCTATGAAAAAAATAGACGATTTTTGAAGCACTGTCAAGAGGACTTCCGAGACGATTTCGTTTTGCCGACGTAACATTGGTAGGTAGCAAACGCTGCTAGCTACCGGTCGTCTATCGTCAAATCATTCTAGTTGGCGAAGTACTCGATGACTACGGCAGATTTGACGCCGCCTGTGTGATAACCTGCGCAGCGGCTTCTTTACAACTCCATAGAAAGTCTGTAAGAAACTTGTCCGCGTGCGATGCCGACATTACTTCGACTCCCCAGGGGCCTTTCCATCCTAGTTCAAGTAATGCGCTTACATAATCCTTAATGGGTACATCACCTTTACTTGGAACTGTTCTGCGATTCGCTGAGCTTTCCCTCAGTTTCGATGGATCTGGTTTTAGTATCCCTGACAGTTCGACAGCGCAGATCTCAGAAAGATCGACTAAGTGAAAAATGTCCGTAGGATCCACGCCGCAGGCTCCAAGATGCCAAGTGTCAATGACAAGACCGAGATGATGGCTGTGTAAACTATCAAGGACGTCGCGTGCACTTTGCAAGTCGGGAACATTGGACATTGCCATGGGCTCGAGGGCAATTCGTATCGAAGCATCTTTGGCTCGCCCCACAAGTTGTTCAAGTGCATTAAGAAACGCGCGGTCAGGCCGTTCACGAGCTCGACTTTTGTGTATTTTGGGACTCACTTTGACGTAAGAAGCATCAAGCTCATGGGCTGCCTGGAAAAGCGTAGATTCGAGTTCACGATAAGTACGATTTAAAAGCCACCATCCCGTCAGTAGTTCAACTTCAATATGTTTTATGCCGTGTGTTTTACATATTGTACCGAATTCTTTGAATCCTAAATGCTGGCGTATAGCGTTGACGTCTGCGTGGAGAAGGCCGATTCCCTCCCACTTGGTGGCGATAACGGCTCCAAAGCGTTCTTCGAAGTTAATGGGAGCCTGTAAGTCTAAAGGCCCTGTTGCGCCTGCCCACGTCCAACCGGAAGCGACAAGAAGAGGCTTGGACGGTGTACTGCTCATGATAATGCATCTCGGAAAGAATCAACGACGTGTAGGGCCTGTTCCGCGTTAAGGCGCGGATCGCATAAAGTTGTGTAACTGTCTCTTAGCAAGTCTTCCTCGGAGACACCTAGACCCACACATTCAGTGACGTCGAACGGCGTTGTTTCAAGGTGTAGCCCCCCAGGGTGAATGCTATTTGCGTGGGCAATTCGTATAAACTCCCGAACTTCATACTCGATATCCTCCAAGGTTCGAGTCTTTTGTCCGTTATATGAGCGGCGAGTATTGCCGTGCATGGGGTCCACGACTGCAATGACGTTGTGTTGACGGTGTCGAATCATCCGAAGTAATCTACTGGCGGATTCCTTGATCTTGTTGACGCCGAAGCGGAAGATAAGCACAAGACGTCCATTTTCCCGGCCTGGATTCAAAGTTTCGCAGATTGAATCGAGCGTGTCTGCGGCCATATTGGGACCAACTTTCACTCCAACGGTATTTAACACGCTTTGAAGCAAGCTGATGTGTGGGCCACGAAGATCCGCTGTCCGCTCACCAACCCATGGCATGTGAGTAGAAGTTAGTACTTCACTGGCGTGGTCGATTACCGGTCGAGCAAGAGCCTGCTCGTAGTCAAGGATAAGTGCCTCGTGGCTAGTCCATACAGTATGTCCGTGAGCGCGAGCTCGAGACAGATGTTGTATGGCTTTCTTTGAAAGGGAATAGGCCCTGCGCATACGCCACGGATTCGGTTTTCGCGCCAATTGTGTTGGCTCGTGTCCGTTGACGATTTCGCCGCGAAATACCGGTAGCTGAAGGCCTTCAACGTTCTCGTAATTGTTTGTGCGTGGTTTACCAAACTGGCCAGCTATGCGACCAATTTGGATGACTGCGCCTCGACGACCTGCAGCTAATTCGTTCGCCATCTCACCGATGAAGCTTATCTTCGTTGCAAGAGATTCGTGGTCAAACTCGGAGAACGGTTCGACACAATCTCCAGCTTGGAGAACAAAACCTTCTTCTTGGTATATACGACCCATTTCCTGACGAAAAGATATAATTTCTGAGGAGTCTAGTAACCCTGTTTGGCTTCTAAGCCAGTTAATGACTTTCATTAGTTGACCATTGTTTTTCCAGTTCGGTTGTTGCGTCGAAAAGCTATCCGCTTGTAATGAGTGCGCTTTCACTCTATTTCCTTTCTTCTCCGTTTCTGTCCGCCAAACGGTGGTGGACAGAATGTAAACCGCTCGGTTGAAGTTCTTGCCGTGGTTGCGGTTGAGTTCGACCGCTAAAGCAACGCTTTTCTTAACTTTACGGCGAATTCATATTTGCTCTAACAATATTATGAATTGATGATTATCGAAATGGAAAAGTTTAGAATGTGATTGTTGTCTCTGACGGAAGTTTCTCCAGATGTGACCTAAGCATTAAGAACTTTCGTGAAGCTTAGTTCGAGGTTTGGATTCTTGGCAATGGTCTTCCGTTAAAGTATGAATGCGAAAACTGGAAGTCGATAAGGGGTTGAAGGTTGTCAGAGCTTTTGATCCGATTGCCTGCGTGTGTGGTTGTTAGGCAAACTAAACTGCGGTTCAGATAGTTAAACACCCTCGTTCGTTAAAGGGGCGTTGTATTCGCACGTCGGCTTCTCTCAGATCAACGGCGGGAACTCGTCAAGGCTGAAGACCGATTCCACCGGGACGCCGAACCATCGGGCGATCCTCAAGGCCAGATGCAGGGAGGGCGCGTATTCGCCGCGCTCTAGATAGCCCATCGTCTGATAGTGGATTCCGAGCTCCTCGGCGAGCTTGCGGCGCGTCACCCCGCGAGCGGCCCGCAGCACCGCCAGACGATTGTGCACGCGTTCGTCCCGGCTGCGCGCGGCGTCGTCGTTGGTGCGCGCGGCGCTGTCCTTGCTGCGTACGCCGTCGTCGTTGGCGCCCACAGTGCTGTCCTTACCGGGCGCACCGCCCTCTTTCCCGTTCCGATCCGGGTTCTTTTGTTGTTTTGTCCTGCTCACGCGTAACCCCTCGAGGCGATCTTCTCCCGTGCTGCCGCGACGGATCCCATTGTCTCGCGGCGTATGCTGCGTCGGAGAATGCGGGGTGCGGCGATGTATCCGGCCACGGCCCATGCGGTTAGGACCGCGAAGGCGATCAGGGGTTGGAACGATCCGGATATCTCCACCGATCCGAGTTCGGGTGGGAGCACGGCGCTGCGGGCGGCGTGTGCGCCCCAGTAGATCGGAGTCGAGGCCGTGAGCCACTGGAGGGGTTTCGGAAAGACGCTGACGGGAGACAGAGTGCCTGCGCCGAGGAAGATCATGTAGATGGCCATCATGGAGATGAGGAAGCCCCACGTGGAACGCACGAGCGATCCCAACGCCACTCCGATGGGAAGAAAGGCGACGAAAGAAAAGACGAGGCTGGCCGCGAGGACGAGGAAGTCGGCGAGGGAAGCCGACTGCAGATCGGGAAAGAGAAAGAATCCCGCGGCCATTGCCAGAATGAGGGTGATGCCGGTTACCGCTGATACGGAAAGAAGCTTGCCGAACATCCACGATTCCGTTCCGCGCGGCAGGGTGCGCGTGCGCAGAAGAGAGCCGTCGTTGCGTTCGTTGAACATTTCGCTCATGATCTGGAAGGCGCCGAGCAGACCGATCGATCCGAGTAGACCCACAAGGGCATAGGCGCTTCCTGAGATGGTGTTTGCTATCTGTTTGTGTCTTTCAAGGCTGGCGAAAAACACGAGAAAGCATGGACCGAGAAGCATGCCAAAGAAAGTGGGTGTGAGGAAGGCTATGCGCAGTTCGGCGCGAGCCTGCAGACAGCCCGCTCGGGCTGCAGTTCGCATTGAGTGGATCATTGGTCGCCCTCCTTCGGCGAGTTTCTTGTGGTCGGCGGTTCGGGCGTCGGTTCCGACATTCTGGTCAAGGCGGAGTTCTGGGCCCCCTCGACGAGGCCCAGGTAGGCGTCCTCGAGGGACGTCCTGCGAACTTCGAGGTCGCTCACGGACGGATCCTGCATCAACTCTCGCAGAAATGGCTCTGGCTCCGGCGTCGCGTGCACGTAACGGCTTCCATTCGAAGTCCACATGACTTCGGCCTGCGTCTCGACACGGAGCCGCAAAGACTCGGGCGACCCCTCCGCAGCGATTCGTCCCTCGTTGAGGATGAGAATCGCATCGGCGAGGCGGTCGGCCTCCGACAGGTCGTGGGTTGTCAGAAGCAGCGCCATTCCGGCGTCGACCTCGTCGGCGACGATGTCGTGAACCGCTCTTTTTGCCGTCGGATCGAGCCCGGACGTGGGTTCGTCGAGAATGAGGAGATCCGGACTGATGACGAGTGCGGCAGCGAGGTCGAGGCGCCTGCGCAGCCCCCCGGAGAGAGTCGAGATCGTCTTGTACGCATGCTTGCCCAGGTCGAAGGAGTCGATCAGCTCCGAGACGTCGCGGCAGTCGCGGATTCCCTCGTATGAGGCGCGTATCCAGTTTAGGAACTCCATGACGCGCCATTTCGCGTGGTCCCGTTGAGCTTGGAGCGTCATGCCTATCCTAGCCTGCCAAAGCGGATTGGAGTTATTGGTCGGATTTTCGCCGAAGATTTCGACGGAGCCTGCACTTCGAGGAACCAGGCCTCTGATGATCTCGACGGTCGTCGTTTTTCCGGCGCCGTTGGGCCCGAGCAAGGCAACCGTCTGCCCCCGCTCGACGCGCAAGTTCAGACCGTCGAGAACTGTGACGTCCCCGTACTTCTTCGTCAGATTGACGACGTTGACGACTGCATCGGCTTTCATCTCGCCCTCCTTGCTGTAGTGATACTTCAGAATGTAGCAGTAGTGCTATCAACTATGCAAGCAGTGCAACATTCTGGTTGCCCCTTTCCAGCATTTCGAACCCTTTGCGTGCGCGTCTTTCCCTCGCCTGAGCAAGCGCCTGTGTGTAGCATCGAGTGTGAGCTTGAACCGTTCCAGTGAATCCAGGCGCCCTTTCAGCGGCGAATTCGCGGATGCGCGCAGACGGCTGCAGACGTTTGCCCTTCCGTTTCCGGCTTTCCCGATTCCTTGAGTGAAAGGCGACAAATGCGAGGTTTGACCCCCTACGACGCCGTGCTGCTGCTGTCCTACGGCGGACCGAACGGGCCCGAAGACGTTCTTCCCTTCTTGCGCAATGCGACGCGAGGCACCGGAATTCCCGATGAAAGGCTCCTCGCCGTCGGCCGACACTACGAGAGATTCCAGGGGGTTTCGCCGATCAACGCATGGAACCGCAGGCTCCTTGCCGACCTCCGCGGGGAGCTGCGCCGCCGCGGGCACGAAATCTCCGTCGGTTGGGGAAATCGGAACTGGCATCCGTTCGTCGACGAAGGTTTGGCGGAATTGGCCGACGCCGGAGCCCGTCGCATCCTCGTTCTGCCGACCTCTGCTTACGCTTCGTACTCCGGTTGCCGCCAGTATCGAGAGGACCTTGACAGTGCTTTGGCCTCTTTCGAAGGGCGCTACGGGCACGCGGCGCTAGGCGCGGAGTCAAGTGCGGACAACGCCGAAGGCGCCTCGTTGATCGTCGACAAAGTCCGTCCGTTTTACAACACGCCGGGAATGGTCGGCGCGCAGGCAAAAGCGATCGCTGCGGCCTATCGGAAGCTCGCGGACAATGGGATTGATGTGGAAAACGTTCGCCTCGTTTTGGTCACGCACTCGATACCGGTCGCAATGGAAGAAGGCTCGGCGCCCACCGAGGCGGAGCGATCGTCGATCGCCCCCGATCTTTCGACGGAGATCAGTTACGTCGCCCAACACCGGGCGTTGATACGGGCGTTGCTTCCTCTCGTGCGCGGCAGCCTCGGGCTGAGCCGGATCGAATGGGATCTGGCGTTCTGTTCGCGTTCCGGGCCGGCATCGTCGCGGTGGCTCGAACCGGACGTCAACGATCTTCTCGAGAAGCTGGCAGACGATGACGCGGGCGGCGAAAGGCGAGAATTGGAGCGGAAGGCAGGCGGGGGGCCGACGCACGGGGGGCCTGCGCGCAAGGGGACGACCGGCAGGCCCTCGGTGAGCGGGGTTGTCGTCGCCCCCATCGGTTTCATCTACGACCACATGGAAGTGGTCTACGACCTTGACGTCGAAGCGCGGGAAACCGCGGCCAAGGTCGGCTTGCCCTACGAGCGGGCCGCGACCGTTTCCACGGACGGGGATTTCATCGCGAGCCTCGTCGACGTGCTCGAGGAGCGAGCCGCCCAAGCGCGGGGCGAAGACGTCCAGCCCGTCACCTTGACGGGCGCCGGACCGTTCCACACCGTTTGTCCGGAGCAGTGTTGCCGCTCGGGGCGGCCCGGCGTTCGTCGGCGAGGCGAATCCGATGCGGCACGAGTCGGGCCCCGCCTCGAACGGTGAGATCCCGAAGGGCGCAAGACGCGGGCTGCGGGCGCAGGCAGCCTATGGGCGAAAGGCGTCCAAGCCGAGCAACTAGGGCTTGCCCAAGCGGCGCGCAGGCAGCCCACGGCGCGAAAGGCTTCTAGGCTGCGAAAAGGCATAGACTGGCGGAAGCAGAAGAAACTGCGAATCGCCCACGCCAACCCGAAGGAGATCCTTATGGATGAGCATATGCAGCGCGTGCCCGATCCTCGTGACGCGCAGAACGTGGACCTCGACGCAATCAACAACGCTTTCCACTACGCGTTGTACGCGGTATTCCGTTTGGCCAATCCCTTGCCCGCCGACGCCGACGCGCGGCGCCTGCTCATAGCCGAGAGCGCGGAGTGCGTCGACGGCGCAGCCGTCACAACGCGCGGTTGGTATGACACGGCGGGCTTTCGCGCCGACGCCGATTTGATGGTGTGGTGGATCGACGACGACCCCGAGCGTCTCCAAGACGCCTATCACAGGCTGCGCGCCAGTGCCCTCGGCCGCTGTTTAGAGCCCGTTTGGACGTGTATGGGGCTTCACACTCCTGCGGAATTCAACCGTCGCCACGTGCCCGCATGCCTCAGCGGCGTGGCGCCGCGCGATTGGCTGATGGTCTACCCGTTCGTCCGATCTTACGATTGGTACCTTCTCAAGGCAGAGGAGCGTTCGCGCATCATGGCTGAACACGGGCGCAACGGCTTCAGCCAGTACCCTGATGTCAAGGGTTCGACATTGGCGACGTTCGGGTTGAGTGATTACGAGTGGATCCTGGGCTTCGAGGCGGACAGTCTCGATCGCCTCGAAGGCGTTCTCCACGCGCAGCGCTACACGGAGGCGCGCCTCTATGTGCGCGAGGACACACCTTTCTTCACGGGCCGACGCGTGGATCCCATTGCGTGGGGAGAACGCCAGCCGCGAGCTTGAGGCGGTGCGAGAGGCCCGGTGCGTCGAAGGAGCAGCGCAGCGCGAAACCCCCGAAAACAACCAGTCCTTTCAATCGAATCAATCGAGGAAACCAGCCTCTCGGCCATTCGACGGCGATTGGGGTCCGTCACGGCGATTGAGGCCTGTCACGGCGATTGGAGCGCGTCCTCCTCAGAAATCCGAACGACGACGCGGCCGCGGACCCCCTCCTCGACGATCTGGAAAAGCGACGATTCGAGCTCGTCGAAGGCAATCTCCGAGGTGATGGCGCGAAGAGCGTCGGCCGTGAGGGAGTCGGTCAGAATCTGCCATGTGCGCTTCCGCACGTCGTCCGAGGGGAAGGTGACAGTGACCCCGAGCAGGTTGACCCCTCGGAGAATAAAGGGGAGCACCGTGGCATTCAAAGCGTTTCCGCCGGCGTTGCCGAAGGCCGCGATGGACGCTCCCGGCGCCGCCGTTCGCGTGAGCCAGGCGAGGGTGTCGCCGCCGACGGCGTCGATGGCCCCCGCCCACAAGCCCTTTTCGAGCGGCCGCTTGCCAGACGTGTCTGGCCGCGGCTCAACGCGCGCGGCGCCGAGCGAAACAAGGTAGTCTTCGGCGTCCCGCCGGCCGGTGAAGGCTGTGACCTCGTAGCCGCGGGCGGCCAGCAGGGCTGTTGCAATCGAACCGGCGCCGCCGCTGGCCCCGGTCACCGCAACAGGCCCGGCGCCGGGGGCGAGGCCGGCGTCCTCGAGCTTGAGCACCGCCATTGCGGCCGTGACGCCGGCCGTTCCGATGGCCGCCGCCTCAAGGAGCGAAAAACGCGACGGCACAGGGGTGAGCCAGGCGGAGGGAACCCGCAGATACTCGCAGTATCCGCCGCTGTGCTGTTCGGAAAGGGTGGCGCCCACGATCGAGACGGGAGCTCCGACGCCGAGGCCGGATTCTCCGGGTTCGACGACGACGCCGACGGCGCAGCAGCCCCCGACCATCGGGAGCGATCGCGCGATGGGGGCTCGGCCCGTCGCGGCCAGTCCGTCTTTGTAATTGACGGAGGAATGCGTCACCCGGACGAGGGCGTCCCCCTCCCCGAGCTCGGAGAGGGGCACGCGCACGTATCGCCCGCGGACTCCTTCAGGCGTCTCAAACAGTTGGTATGCTGCGGCGTCGTTCGTCATCGTTCCTCGAATTCTCGATGCGCAGCCGCGGAGCCCGCGGCGGAAAGGTTCGTCGGGTTCTCGGCTTGCGGCCTCGGGCTTGTGCATCGGGGCTGAACGTTGCGTCAAACCCCGGGCGCTGCCTCAACTGCCTCAAACCCTGGGCGTTGCGTCAAACCCTGGGCGCCTGCATTCAGGCCTTGTGTTTGCCGGATTCGGCTTCGTCGGAATCCTCGGTGGGAACCTCGACGTCCTCCCAGTACGACTCGGCCCAGGGGTCCTCGACGGGCTGGCTTCGCTTCCACAGGAGGAAAGCTGCGCCTGCTGCGCCCCCGAAGATGGCCAGAGTCCCCGTCACCTTGAGGAACCGGCGCTTCTTCTTGGGCTTGGGGTCGGCAAGGGCCGCTGCCGCGGACGCTTGGACGGCCTGGGCCTTGGTCTTGAGATCGCCCTCGGTCGTGCGGGCGGCGTCGACGGCTGCGCGGGCGACGCGCTTGGCCTTGGGAATGTAGTCGGTGACCGCCTTTTCCTTCGCCTCCGCTGCGAGCTGGGCCGCTTGGGCGGCCTTGGGGGCGACCCACTCCTTGCCCTGGTGGGCGAGTTCTTGGGCTTGCGATGCCAAGTGGGCGGCGACCGGACGGATCTTCTCGGCGGCCTGGCTCGCGGCGGCTCCGGCCTGGGCCACGAGGTCCTGAGCCTGGGCGGCGGCCTTCTTCTTAGCCTTCTTCTTCTTGGAACGGCAGCAGAACACTGTGAACCTCCTTCGGTTGTCCGGCGTCGACCGGAAAATGACTGTACTCTCCCATTTTGCCGGGTTTTCGGCGAAATGTCAGCCCGAACGCGCTTTCTGGCCGGTCTCTGCCCACTTGTTTTCGCCCGCAGCGCATTAGTTTGCCGTGAATCGACCTGCTGCCCTTCCCGCCGCGGCGCTGTGGGAAGATGTACGCATGGAAGCAACACTTCACACCAATCACGGCGACATCGTCGTGGAGCTGTATCCCAACCACGCACCCAAAACAGTCGCAAACTTCGTCGAGTTGGCGACGGGCAAGCGCGAGTGGACCAACCCCGCTACGGGAGAGAAGACCACCGAGCCGCTCTACAACGGCACGATCTTCCACCGCGTGATCGACGGCTTCATGATCCAGGGGGGCGATCCCCTGGGCCGCGGAACCGGGGGCCCCGGCTACCAGTTCGAGGACGAGATCCACCCCGAGTTGAACTTCAACGACCCTTACGTGCTCGCCATGGCGAACGCCGGGCCGGGGACCAACGGCTCGCAGTTCTTCATCACCGTGGCCCCGACGACCTGGCTTTACGGCAAGCACACGGTTTTCGGCAAGGTGGTCGACGACGCGTCGAAGGCCGTCGTCGACGAGATCGCGAAGGTGTCCACCGACATGCGCGACAAGCCCGCCGAGGACGTCGTCATCGAATCCGTCGACGTCGCCGAATGACATTCCGCAGGCCGCGATGAGTGCATCTGCCTCCGAACGAGACGACCCCGGCTTTTCGCCGTCAGGCGACTTGCCGACCCCCGAGGAGCCGCGGAATTCCGTGGATGTTCCCAGCGCCGGCGAAGCGCGCGGCTCGGGCGGAGGCTCCGCGGGCGGCGCTCGCAGAAGGCTGACCGTCTTCAGCGGCCATTGGCCCAGAGCGGCCGTGACAATGGCGCTCATCGCGGCCTGCGTAGGAGTCGACCTCGTCACCCGAGTCGAGGGGTCGATCGGCTCCTATCTCATGTTCGTGCCGAAGCTCGCGGAGCAGGAGCCTTATCGTTTCCTCGCTTCGGCGTTCGTGCATGCCAGCTTTTGGCACCTGCTGCTCAACATGTACGTGCTGTGGGTGTTCGGATCCGTTCTCGAGCCCGCCATCGGGCACGCCAGGTACCTGGGGATCTACCTTCTCTCGGCCGTCGCCGGGAATGCCGCGGTCATCCTCACGGCCGACCCTTTGGGCAATTCGTGGCTCACCGCCACGGTCGGCGCGTCGGGCGCGGTCTTCGGCCTGCTGGGCGCCCAGCTCGTCGTCGCCCGGGTGTCCGGGGCGGACCTGACGGGTTTCCTGGTCTTCATTGCGCTCAACGCCGTCATCTCTCTGAGCCCCGACTCGGGGATCTCGTGGCAGTCCCACGCGGGCGGATTCGTCGCGGGGGTGGTGGCCATGTATGCCTTTTCGCGGGCGCGCGTCCTTTCGCCGGAAAAGAGGCGGATCGTCGACGTCGTCGCCTTCGCGGCGCTCAGCGAGGCGCTCGCCGTCGTCGTCGCTGTATGGGGCTATTCCTGAAGACGTCTTCTCCGGCAGCGACGCCTTCCCGATCAAACCTTTGACTATGCGAGGCCGCAGCGCCCGTATAAGCCGGGCCGCAAGGGCGCCGACCCGGAGGGCGTCACTTCCACCCCATCGTCATAAGGAATCCGGTGAGCATGAAGCCGAAGCCGATGAACAGGTTGCCGTTGCCCAGGCCCTTGATCGGGAAGTTGCCGCCGAAAATGTAGGCGGAGACAACGATGACGAGGCCGACGATCATGAGGGTGACAAGCAGGGGCGCCCACCACTTCGGCGATTGAAGCCCCTTGACTCTGGTCGGCTTGCGCTCCTTCGACGAGGCCCTCTTTTCCGCGGCCTTCTTCTCTATAGAGCGCTTCGTTCCCTTTTCGGGGTTTCCGGAGCTCTTCTTCGAGCCTTTCTTCGAGGATTCGGCGGAGGATTCCTTCTGTTTGCGAGACGTCTTCGAGGCCTCGTCCGTGGTTTCCCCCTCAGATGAGCCGTCCTTCTTAGACGAGCCTTTCGCCGCGTCCTTCTTCGATGCGCGTTTCTTGCCTTTTTTGCCCTTTGCCGGGGCTTCCTCGGGCCCTTCGCCCTTGCCGGAATCTTTCGCGGCGGCCTTGACGTCCTCCTCGTCGCCTTTTGCGGAAGCGCCGTCTGCCTCGGCGGGGTCCGCCTCAGCGGCGTCGATCCCGCCCTCGTCGGCCCCTCGTTCTTCGGCGGCGTCGTTCACGACGTCCGAGCCTTCCGCCGTCTCAGCCTCTTTCGCCGTGTCGAGATCGTCGACTTCGCCCAGCTCGTCGGAATCGAGCTTGTCAGAATCAGCCATGGTCGTCCTTCCGGGTACGCGTACTCAGCCAAGAGTAGTCAAAGGCAGGAGTGAGCGCACCTGCCCATCGAAAACTGTACACATTCGCGGCTGCGAAATCGTTGTGGACAAGCTTGGAAATCGGAAAGCCGGGCAGACTCGGAAAGCCGGGCAGGCTCGGAAAGGCGAGCAGCCTCGGAAAGGCGAGCAGCCTCGGAAACCAGAGCGGCGGGCCTGCGAGGCCCCGCGCCCGGTGCCCGGCGCGGCTCTGGATCTAGCCGTGCGGCGTGATCTTGTACCCATTTGAGGCTTGAGGGCATGCATTGGCGCGGCCTCGCGACGTCAGACGTGGAAGAGAGGGCCGCATCCCCGTAATCTATAAAGTTGCGGGCGCAAACCGCCGCTTCACGAGCGTGCGGCAACTTACAACGGAAGAAAGGACGTTGATCGTGGGACGTCACACATTGGGAGCGGACGGGCCGTTCACGCAACCCGGCGCCGACGGCGTCGAACAGCGGCCGGCCGCCCCATCTCCGTCGGGCGCTCCGGCATCCTCAGACGGGCTCGACTGGCTCCCCGGATGGGAGCGGGATTCTGGGGAAAGGGCCGAAGCCGCCGCGGTTGCCGCGCCCAAGGCACGTCGTCGCCCCAGCGTCTTCCAGATGCTTCTCGGTTTCGTCGGCGAGCTGCTCATCACCGCCGGCGTGGTGATCGGCCTGTTCATCGTCTGGCAGGTCTGGTGGACCGACATCATCGCCGGCCAGGAACAGGAAGAGCAGATTGCGCGCGTCAAAGGCCAATGGGGCAGCCAGAACGAGACGAAGATCGGCAGGGCTCGCACCGACCCGCCGCCGGCGGTCGAGCACGTCACCGGGATCGGCGACGTCGAGGGGATCATGTACATCCCCAAGTTCGGCAAAGACTACGAGCACTCCATAGAGTACGGGACGTCGCTCAGCCAGGTTCTCGACAAGGGCGCCTTTGGCCATTACAAGGACACCGCGTACGTGGGAGAGGTCGGCAACTACTCCTTGGCCGCCCACCGGCAGACTTACGGCGCGCCAATGCGCAACGTCGACAAGCTCAAGGCCGGCGACCCCATCATCGTAGGCACGAAAGACGCCTACTTCGTCTACTACGTCAACTCTTCGTACGTGGTTTCGCCCAACGACGTCGACGTCGTGGCGCCGGTTCCAAAACAACCTGAGACAAAACCCACGGAACGACTCATGACCATCACCACCTGCCATCCGCCTTTCGTCTCCGACAAGCGATGGATCATCCACGCGAAGTACGACCACTGGGTCGCGCGAAGCGACGGAATACCAGCGGAAATGAAGTAGAGAGGAAACCGACGTGTATTCATGGATCTGGCGCCACCTGCCCGGGCCCGCATGGCTGCGGTTCTTCGAGGCTCTGGCCCTTCTGTTCGCTGCGGTCGCGGTTCTGTTCACCTGGGTCTATCCCTGGGTTGCCGACACCTTCCCCGCCTTCGACAACACGGTGGGCTGATGGCGAAGCTTCTGGTCATCGACAACTACGACAGCTTCGTCTACACGCTCGTCGACTATCTCCGCCTGCTGGGCGCGAGCGCCACGGTGGTCCGCAACGACGTCGTGGATCTGGCTTCTATTTCCTCCTACGACGGCGTGCTTGCCTCGCCCGGCCCGGGAACCCCGGCCAAGGCCGGGGCGACCGTCGCCGCCGTCGAGCAATGTGCGCAGACCAAGACCCCCATGCTGGGCGTGTGCCTCGGGCATCAGGCGCTGGCCGAAGTCTTCGGCGGGGTCGTCTCGCATGCGCCGACGCTGGTGCACGGGAAGACGTCCGTCATCCGCCACAACGGCAGAGGGCTCTTCGAGGGGCTTCCCTCGCCGCTTACGGTCGGAAGGTACCATTCGCTGGCGGCCGAGCCGGACACGGTCAGGGAGCTTGTCATCACCGCCCGCACCGACGACGGGATCGTCATGGGCGTCGAGCACTCCGAACTTCCCCTATGGGGCGTGCAGTTTCACCCCGAATCGGTGCTGACCCAGGGCGGGCATCGGATGCTCGCCAACTGGCTGGCCGCGTGCGGCCAGCCCGAGGCTCTCGAAGCGGCGCGCGGCAAGGCGCCCCTTATACGATTCGAGGAGCGGGCCTCCCAGGGCCGCTGAACGGGCCCGCGCAGACTCTAGCGGGAGCTTCTCGGCGCCGAAATCGATGCGACGACGGCGCGCGCTTGAACAATGAAGGCGGGGCCGAACCAGTTTGGTTCGGCCCCCCTTCATTCACAGCCCGTGTGTGCCGGCCCGGCCCGACTTCGGCCCGACCCGCGTGAGCCGGCCCGCCTTGCATCCAGCCCTGGCACGGCACGAGCCGCTTTCGCAGCTCGCCTCCCGCTCGCCGCCGCTTGCCGCCGGAGGAGCGGGAGGGAGGCTTTTAGCCGCCCGTCGCCGTGGGTGCGACCGTCGGCACCTCGGTTGGGGGCTGCGTCGTCGGGTTGTTGTGAGTGGGGCTCTGCGTCGGCGCCGGCGTCGTCGGGTTGTTGTGAGTGGGGCTCTCCGTCGGCTGTTGGATGTTCGTCGTGTACTTGCCGACTTGAAGGGTGACGTTGCCCGCGCCGTCGGTCTTTCTGCCGATGACCTTCCCGTCTTCGGCCTCGGAATAGACCGGAACGTAGGTCACGTTCACCTTGTATCCCGCGTTTTCGAGCTTCTTCTGCGCCTCCTCGGCCGAAAGATTCGAAACGTTGGGAATGTCCGAGTCGCCGCCGCCGGAGACCTTGATGTCCACGCTCGACCCTTCTTCGACGGACTCGCCCGCTTCGGGCGACGTCGAAACGACGGTGCCGCTCGTGGCTGAGTTGCCACTCGAATTGGTGATCTTACCCACCTTCAAGCCGGCTCTGTCAAGCTTCCTCTTCGCCTGGTCGAGGCTTATTCCGGTCACGTCGGGGACGGTGATCTCGGAGTTGCCGGACGAGAAGTGGACGGTGATCTTCTCCCCTTTGCTCACCGTCGATCCGGGGGAAGGCGACGAGCTGACGAACTGGCCGGCCTTGACCGTGTCAGAAGCCTGGTCGCTGCCCTTGACGAAAACGAGCCCTTCCTCCTCAAGCGCCTTCTTGGCCTGCTTTTCGGTCATGCCGGTGAGCTTGGGAACGGTCACCTTGTCGGTGCTGTCGGCGGACGCCGTGTTCGTTGGCTTCGGGTCGGGGCTGTCGCCCGAAAACAGCGCGTAGAGTCCGATGACGGCGGCCATGGCGAGAAGGACTCCGGCGATCCACATCATCTGGCGGTTTCGCCTGCTGTTGTTCGTCCCACCTGAGCCTACGGCCGGCTGAACGCCCGTTTGCCCCGAGGAAATGACGGGGGCCGAGGTCGAAGTCCGCGGAAGCGCCGTCGTCGCCTGAGTGGCGGGGGTCGGCGGATTCACCGGCATTGGCACGGTCTTCATGGCCGCCGTGACGGCGGGGGCGTTGACCCCCTCGCCGCGGGCCGCCGAAAGAAGGTCGCTCCTGAACTCCGCGGCGTTCTGGTAGCGCTCATCGCGATTCTTGGCCAGGGACTTCATGACGACCCGGTCGATCGTGTCCGGGATGTCGGGGAACATCTCCGAGGCCGGCTTGGGCGCTTCGGAGACGTGCTGGTAAGCCACAGCCACCGCCGAATCGCCGGTGAAGGGAGGCTTCCCGGTCAGAAGCTCGTAGAGGAGGCAGCCGGTCGAATAGAGATCGGACCGGGCGTCGACGACCTCGCCGCGAGCCTGCTCTGGCGACAGGTATTGCGCGGTTCCCACAACCGAGTTCGTCTGGGTCATCGTGGCCGCGGAGTCGGCGATGGCTCGCGCGATGCCGAAATCCATGACCTTGACTTTGCCGTCCGGTGTGAGCATCACATTGCCGGGCTTGATGTCCCTGTGGATGATGCCTTCGTGGTGCGAGTACTCGAGCGCCGAAAGGACGCCCGTGACCACTTGCACCGCTTCCGCGATCGGAACGGGCTCCCCGGTCGTCAGAAGGGAGGCGACGGTGCGTCCCTTGACGTACTCCATGACGATGTAGGGCAGCGAGATCTCGTGCCCGGTGGCCGTTGTGACCGGGGATTCGCCGGTGTCGTAGACGGCCACGATCGACGGATGGTTGAGCGCGGCGGCGGATTGGGCCTCGCGCCTGAAGCGCGCAAGGAACAAAGGGTCCGCAGCCAGGTCCGTGCGCAGGATTTTGATGGCAACCGTTCGTGACAACCGGGTGTCGTAGCCCAGGTGGACCTGGGCCATGCCTCCGCGTCCGATGAGATCGCCGATCTCATAGCGGCTGCCCAAGATGCGGGGGATGTCAGTCACGCCGTCACCTTTCTCTCGCAGTGATTGTGGATTGGGGACGCCGTCATCATGAGGACCCCAAGTACGCTTGTATGACTTTTCGTGCGATGGGCGCGGCCACCGAGCCGCCGTCGCCGTTCCATCCGGCGTTGCCCGAGTTCTCGACCACCACGGCGACGGCGATCTTCGGATCGTCGGCGGGCGCGAAGCTCACGAACCACACGTGCGGCGGCGTCGAGGCGTTGATCTCCGCGGTGCCGGTCTTTCCGGCGACCTTCACGCCCGAAATCGCAGCTCTGTGTCCCGTTCCCGATTCGACGTCGGCGACCATCATCTCCTGCATGTGCTTCGCCGTCGTCTTCGACATCGCACGCCCGAATTCCTTCGGTTTGGTGTTCGAAATGACGTCGAGGTCCGACGTGAGGGTCTGCTTGACGATGTGCGGTTCCATGACGACGCCGTCGTTGGCGATCCCGGCGCCGATGAGGGCCATCTGCATCGGAGTGACCCGGATGTCCTGCTGGCCGATGCTGTCCATTGCCAGCGCGGATTTGCCGGAGGGCTCCGGGAACCGCGAGGAGCTGACTTTCTGCGGCGTCTCAAACGTCTTCCCGAAGCCGAACTTCTTGGCTTGTGCCATCATCTTCTCCCCGCCTACGTTGACGCCTCCCATTGCGAAAGGAGTGTTGCACGACTGGATGAAGGCCTGGCGCAGGGAGACGCGCCCGGACCCGTCCCCGCAGGAGCGCTCGCCGGGGTTGTCGATCTTGTGGGTCGTCCCCGGAGGGGTCCAGGTGTCGGGCGCGTCGACGATCGAATCGGGCGTGAGGTCCGAGTTCTCGAGCATCGCCGTGGCCGTGAGCATCTTGAACGTCGAGCCGGGGGCGTACTGGTCGCCTCCGATGGCGCGGTTGACGAGCGGGCGTGTTTTGTCTGTGCTCAGCTGGCTGTAAGCCGCCCTTGCGGCCTTCGAGTCGTGGGTTGCCAGCTGGTTGGGGTCGTAGGAGGGCGTCGAGACCTGGGCGAGGATCGCACCGGTCTTCGGATTGATGGCGACGACGGCGCCGCGCTGGTTTCCAAGGGCCTCGGCGGCGGCCTTTTGCGCCGCGGGGTTGAGTGTGAGGGAAACTGCGCCGCCCTTGCGGTGCGAGCCCGATATCATCTCTTGGATCCGCTGGGTGGTCAATGCCGAGTCGGACCCGCCGAGCACTCCGTTTTCTGCCCGCTCGATTCCCGTCATCGAATTGTGGGCGGTTGAAAAGTAGCCCGTGATGTGGGCGTAGGCGCTTCCCGCCTTGTACTCGCGTTGATACTTGTACGGATCGTCGACGGCGGTCGAGACCACGATGGATTCGCCGTCGACGATGATCGGGCCGCGTTCGGTTCCGTATTCTCGGTAGAGGGTCCGGGCATTGCGTGCGTCAGAGTTCAGCTTCGGCGCCTGGACGTACTGCACGTAAGTGGCCATGGTCATGAGCGCCAAGAACATGGCGAAGACAAGAGAGGCCATTCTGCGGATTGGACGATTCACAGTTTCACCACCTGCGTCTCAAGGGCGTCGTTCTTATTCGAGGAACTGTCTTTCTCCAGTTCGGGTATGGTCTTGAGGAAATCGTCCGAGGGAAGCGGGTCGGCGGTGGCCGGGCGCCTGGCCGAGTCGGATATGCGCAGAAGCAGGCCGATGATGATCCAGTTCGTCATGAGCGCCGAGCCTCCGTGTGCAAGGAAAGGCATCGCGAGTCCGGTGAGGGGGATGAGACGGGTGACGCCTCCCACGACGACGAAGCACTGGATGGCCACGGTGAAAGCAATGCCCGTCACCAGAAGCTTGCCGAAGCCGTCGCGGAGGACGACCGCCGTGCGCAGGCCGCGGACGACGATGATGAGGTAGATGCAAAGAAGCGCCAAAAGCCCGATCAAACCGATTTCCTCGGCGAAGGAGGCGATGATGAAGTCGGAGCTGGCCGCGTAAACCTTGTTGGGGTAGCCCTGGCCCAGACCGGTGCCGAACAATCCGCCCGAGGCCATGCCGAAAAGCCCCTGCACGAGCTGGAAGGATCCGTGGGCGGAGTCGTAGACGTCCGAATCCAAGGCGTGCAGCCACACGGTGAAACGGGCTTGAACGTGGGAGACCTGGCTGACGATGACGGCGACGCCGAGGGCGGCGAGGAGGCCGCCGATCGCTATCCAGGAAACCCGCTCGGTCGCTACGTACAGCATGCCGACGAACAAGCCGAAGAAGAGGATCGCGGTTCCGAAGTCCTTCTCCATCACGAGAACGGCCATGCACGCTGCCCAGGCTGCGAGTATCGGAATGAAATGGCGGGCTTTCGGCCAGCGAATGCCCAAAAACTTCGGGCCCGCCAACGAAAGGTTGTCGCGTTCGGTGACGAGGTATCCCGCGAAGAACACGGCGAAGCAGATCTTGGCCAGCTCAGCCGGCTGGAAGGACATTCCGATGTTGATCCAGATGCGTGCGCCGTTGATGGTCCGTCCGAGCCCCGGAACCATCGGCAGCAGCAGGAGGACGATGCCCGCGATGAGGCTGGTCCACGTGAAACGGCGCAAGGTGCGATGGTTGCGCAAAACGATGACCGTGCCCACCATGAGGGCAATGGCGACGAAGGACAGGAAGAGCTGGTTCGAAGCGTGGTCGGTCTCCTCGGCGATGTCTACCCGGTAGATCATGGCGAGCCCCAGACCGTTGAGGGCGAGGGCGGCGGGGAAGAAAACCGGATCCGCGTAGGGCGCAAAGCGTCGGACGACGACGTGCGCGCCCGCGGTGGTCAGGACGGTGACCAGGAAGATCTGGGGGAAGGAGGGCGGGAGGCCCGACTCTCCGACGCCCAAATGGACGAGGCAGTAGGCAGAAAGCCCTGAGAAGAGGGCCAAGCCCAAAAGGACCGCCTCCGGAAGGCGTCCGCTTCGTGGGGAAGTTTGGGTGACGACGCTCATGGATTGGCCCCCGGCGTCGGATTGGAAGTTTGAGCGGGCTGGCCGGGTTGCGCCGGCTGGTTCGACTGACCCGGTTGAACCGGCTGCCCGGGCTGCCCAGGCTGTTCCTGCCCGGGCGCGGTGGGCGCTGGCGTCGTCGCCGAAGGACTCGGCGAGGGAGACGGGCTCGGAGTGCTGCGCTGGGCCCTGAGATTGGAAACCACGGCGCGGGCTTCGCCCAGCGAGCTGCGGGTGATCGGGGAGGACAGCCGTTCGCGGGCCACCGACGGAAGCTGCGAGACCGGGATGTTCGTCCGCTCGTAGACGGAGGAGAACGAGATCGGGCCGATGGATTCGGGTATCCCCCGGTAGATCGTCACCTTGCCGCCGTCGACCGCGACGTAGTACTGCCCCTGGGTCCAGCGATAGGCCGCGAACAGGCCCCCGAACACGATGGCCAGAACGGCGAAGACGACGGCGAGCCTTGCGGCGGCGCGCGAACGAGGCGGCTCTTCGGGCAACGCCTCCGATTCGTTTTCCGCCGTGTCTTTGACGGCTCTCTTCGGGGTCAAGGCTGCGGCCTTGGCCGCTGCGGACGTGCCGCCGCGGGTCGGCTTGCGGTAGTCGACCGCGGCCGAACCCACGACGATGGGATGCTGGCTGCGGGGCACCTCGTGGGTGCTCTTGTCGTCGACGACCTCTGCAAGCACCACGGTGACATTGTCGGGCGCTCCGCCCGCCAACGCCAGCTCGATGAGGCGTTCGCCGGCGTGGACGATGTCCATGCCCGCCAAAGTCGACTCAATCGTGTCGTGGGCCACCACGCCGAACAGTCCGTCGGAGCAGAGCAGCCAGCGGTCGCCTGGAACGGCTTCCCGAATTGACTCGTCGATCTCGACGTCGCCGGGGGTGTCGCCGAGCGCTCGCATGATGACGTTGCGCTTCGGGTGGTTCTCCGCCTCTTCGGGCGTGATCTGGCCGTGGTCGACGAGGAACTGGACGAGGGTGTGGTCATGCGTGACCTGCGTGAGAACGCCGTCGCGCAAGAGGTAAGCCCGAGAATCCCCGATGTGGACCATTCCGAGCTTGTTGCTGGAACGCAGGAGCGCGATGCATGTCGTGCCCATTCCGCCGAGCTCGGGGTCCGCTTTGGCGCGGTCGACGAGGTCTGTGTGCGCCTCGTTGACGGCCGTGCGCAGAAGCGGAATGAGGTCGTCTGCGCCGTAGACGTCGTCGTCGAGCGAGGCAAGATGCCCCACGGCGACGGAAGAGGCGACGTCCCCGGCGGCGGCTCCGCCCATCCCGTCGGCGAGGACGAGGAGATTGGGCGAGGCGTATCCGGCGTCCTGGTTGTTGGATCGAACCAGGCCGACGTCGGAGAACGCGGCGAATCGAAGCTGAATACCCATTAACGCAACTCCATGGTGGTGCGCCCGATGACGACGGGAACCCCCGGCCCCACAGGCGTGGGCGTGGTTATGCGCTTTCCTCCGATGTATGTGCCGTTGGTCGAATCGAGGTCTTCCACCCACCATTGGCCGCCCTCTTGGTAGAAGCGGGCGTGCCTGGAGGATGAGTAGGAATCGTCGAGCACGAGGGCGGAATCGGGTGAGCGTCCCACGATGATCTGAGAGGTTCCAAGCGGAAGCGACGTGCCGGTCAGCGGCCCCGCGGTCACGGTGAGTGCGGAGACGGTTGCCGGGGCTTGTTTCGCAGGCGTCTGGGGCTCGCGGCCCGACGACGCCTGCTTCCGGGGCTGCTGCGCGGCCTTCGAAGCCTTGGCGCGCCGTCCCTTGACGAGTGCGCGGCGATCGCGCACCTGGGTTCCGTAGACGTCGCGGCGCAGCGTGAAGACTACGGAGAAGACAAAGATCCACAGCAGGGCGAGGAAGCCCAGGCGAAGAAGTGTGAGGACTAGTGCGCTCATGCTGTTCCCGGTGAGTTCCAGAACATTATGTTTGTGCGTCCGATCGTGATCGTGTTGCCGTCCACAAGAGTGGCGGCCGTGATCTTGTGGCCCTCGACGAAGCTGCCGTTCGTGGAGCCGAGGTCAGTTGCGATGACGCCGTTGGGCGTCGCCTTGAGCTCGAGATGACGGCGGGAGATCCCTGTGTCGTCGACGGTGATGTCGCATTCGGACCCTCTTCCGATCACGGTGACTGCGCCGGTCAGGAGATAGCGGTCGGGGCCTATGGCGATGATCGGGTGGCCCGATTGGACCGACGAGGTCGCCGGCGCGACCGCGCCTCGTTTGATCAGGGCCTCGACCTGAAGGCTGCCGGATTTGAGGGTCTCGTCCGTGTCGAACGCGATCCGAACCGGGCCGAGGAGGGTGTAGTCCTGCTCTGTGGCGTAGGAGGTGACCGCCAAGGTGATCTCCTCGGTCAGGGCGTCCTCGCTCCATTGAGCCATCGTCTCCCGGTCTTTCGGCGAAAGCCGGATGACGAAGTCGTTTGGACTGATGATGCGGTCGCGGCTCATCGTGGCAGAGTTCGTATCCATCGCCTTCTTGACTGCAGACGTGATCTCCACCGGTTTGAGCTCCGACTGGAAGGCGCGCGAGAAGACGGATGCCACCGCGCTCTCCACGCCCCTTTCGAACTTTTCGAATGCGCCCACAAGACACCTCCTATCAACGCAACATCAGTCTTAACGATACGGCGAAATCCCCCGCAAGGCATCATCGTACGGGCCTTCTCCCCAAAGGTTTGACGGCGAACACACTGGATTTGCGGCGCTTGGCCGCGTTCGGGGCACCGAGTAAGCCGATAACGTAACAGCGGACCGACGACGAATTGTGGGATGTGACACTTTTTAACACAACGGTAGTTGAATATGAAATAAGATGTTCAAGGCCAATCGGTCCGACGTCGGAGTGCCCGCCAAGGAGGTCTCGTTCGCATTGATCGGCGCAGATGCAGGCTCCGGCCCACCGGATCTGTTCGACGCCCGTCTGTTCGAGACCCGGGGCGACTCGGCGTCGCCATCGTGAAAGGAAACTATGTCCAAGGCAATCTATTCTGCGCTCGCGAAGGTCCTCGCGGCAGTGCTGGTCGCAGCGGGCGCCGCCGCGATCGTCGGAGGCAAGATCGCCCACTCGACGGTCTCGGAGCAACTCGCCCAGGAGAGGATCGACATGCCCTCCAAGGGCGGCATCGAAGCGCTCAAAGACAAGGAGTCGAAGGAGGAGCTTCGCCCCTACATCGGACAGAGGCTCACAACCGGCCCCCAAGCGAAGGCCTTTGCCGACCATTACATCCGCCAGCACATGCTCGAGGCCTCCGGCGGCAAGACCTTCGAGGAGGTCTCCGGGCAGTACATGTCTTCGCGCGGCAAGGTCTCGGCGGACCAGGAGGCGAAGCTCAAAGACCTGCGCCAGACCCTGTTTGAGGGCAACTCGGTGCGCGGCATGCTCCTCAACGCCTACGGCTGGTGGACGGTGGGAACGATCACTCTCTTTGCCGGCGTCGGACTTGTGGTTCTCGGCATTGCCCTCGCAATCCTTGGTTTCGGCGTTTTGAGGCCGAAGAAGACAGAAGCGAAGCCGACGGAAAGGGAGTAGGCGGAAGGCGTCCGAGGCCGACGGGCGAAACAGGGAAAGCGATGCCGGCGGGGCGAAATCCGGGAAGCGAGGCTGACGGAAAAGAAGCATGCCTGGAACGGCTTCGAAAAGACGGACAAGGCCGGCTGAGTCCGACGGGCGAAGTGTCGCAAGGATCATCGCCGTCGGACTTGGAAAACCCGGCGGCGGCCTATATGCTGTAGGTCGCCGCGCAAGCGGCCAAGCTCAAGTGGCGGAATAGGCAGACGCGCACGGTTCAGGTCCGTGTGCCCGAAAGGGCGTGGGGGTTCAACTCCCCCCTTGAGCACCGATACGGTTTGAACACAGACGCACAGCGTATGTGGCTGATGCACCCATAAAGAATGATGCATCCATAAACATGCAAAGCCGCTTCTCCTCATCCAGGGCCCGTGCCTTTGACTTCCATGTCGGCCCGTTCCCCTTTCGAAAGCCTGTTTGCAGCCCGTCCCTGTCCGTGGGCTAACTTCGGTGCGCAACGGTTGGCGACTCCATAGGCGCGCATCTGTGAGCCGCGGTTGGCGGTGTCGAACGGCAGTCTCGCCCTTCGTCGTCCATAGGCGCGCGTTCGTTGGCGACGAGCCCGTAGACGTCGACATGCGCATCTGTCTTCGAGGTCCGGCGGCGTCGACGGGCGCTTCCTCCGTCTTCGTTTGCCGAGAAAGCCTTAGATCCAAAGCAGAGGGCGACGGCGTCGCCCGTTTCTTCCACGCTCAAGTCCAGGAGGTTTCGAACTGTCTTTTGCGTTCTCAAGCGACTTTTGTACAGAATCGAAAGTTTCTCTATATAAAACTTCCAGGTGCGAAAGATAAATCTTGACGTTTGGCTTGCGTTTCCAAAGATGGGAAATATGCATTTTTGTACTGGCAAAGCAAGGAATGAAATTCATTTATAAAGGGCTTTGAAGTATTCACAGTATATCGACTCATATTCGTTGTCTCGGATATTGTGCGTGCCATTTGAAAGGAACTTGGGCACAGTTCGTATGCTCGCTGATAGAGTCAGCGGTTCTCCTCCTTTTCATGCGCCTCATTGGCCTTCGAATTTCATCGGAAGCTATGGGCAAGAAGGTGTCGATAGCGGGACTAAACGTGTTTGTCAATGGTGTGAGTAAACCCTTGGTCACGCTTGTGCCGATCGATACCCGCTAGTAGTCTTCAAACCAAGCGAAGTAAATACGACTAAAGAACACAGCTGACGGTGCCCTGGTACAGCATCGGGTTGAGTCTCGATTCGGCAAAAGAGAATCGATGCTTCGCAAGCCTTCACCTCTCAAGTGGATCGGTTGGCGATCGCGACCGGCAAAACTTGACGACAACTAGATAGAAGACCCATCACGACTGAGATTGATGCTTTCTCTACTCAGGGGCTTCTATTAGGACGTTTCCATTCTGGCTGCGTTCTTTCCGTCAACCTGGTGCGCACACCCTTGTGCGTGTCGTCAAATGCATCGTTCTTCGATCTCCCCTTGCCACTCTGACCTTGTCAACTCTTCTTTAAACAATCTCGTCAACTTTTCTCTAAACGCTCGCCGCCCTAGACGCGGAGCGCGTTTCCCAGGCTTGGTTTCCCATTCGGGGGCCGAAAGACCAACTCGTTGCTGCCAGTCGTGGCGCCCGCGGCGTGACGGGTATGGAAGTCGTTGTCACATTGTTCTGCCGAATAGAGGAATCGTTCGTCGAAACACGTGGAACGGCTTAAGTCACAAACAACAAACAAAGGAGGTGGCCTCAATGGCTACGTACGTTTCTCCCATGATCGAAGAGATCGCCGATTACACCGACACCACTCGGGGATACTACCTCGGCTGGGCCGACGCCTTCGGCGGCGGTTTCGGCGGCGGTCGCTGGTACCCCGTGCCCTGGTGGTGAGTCCGTCGCGCTCCTGAGCGCAGCGAAACCCAGCCAAGGCGGAATTGGACGGCGAAAGCTGTCCGCCGCGGACGCTCGGCTGCGAGAAGGCTGTGGCCGGGTGCCGCGTCGCCGGACGCAGACGTTCTTCTGATTCCCACCTGAACGGCACATCCCTGGGTGTGGGCCAGCGTTCTGGCTCACACCCAGGTTTCAACTAGGAGCGAAGACCGATGCAGACATTGCTGGAGACTTTCCGACCCGACGAGCGCCGCCTCGTCTCGGTGCAGCTTTCGCCATATCTCGAGTGGTGGGTTGCCGACGGCCGCCGACGCGAACGGCTTAGCCGTTCCGACGTCAGTTTCGACGTCCCGGAGTCTATGCGCGAGACGGTTCTCGGGCTGCCGCACCGTGCGACCATTCGCCGGGCGGCGGAGGAGCTTGTGCGCACCGACAGTCCGGGCGTCGCCGTTCTCTTCGACGGCACGGAGGTGATCGCCCTGGTTCCGGCGTGGTCGGGCGAAAGCCTGTACTGGGCGGCCAAAGACGGCGTTCTTCTTCTGTCGACGTCGGCGCGCTCAATCGCTAAGGAGATAGGAGCCGACGTCAACCGCGCTTTCCTCGCCTCCTTCTTGGTGGACGGCCTTCCCCTCGGCGTGATGTCCAGAATCTCTCCGTGGGACGGCGTACAGGCGCTCGCGCCCTTCGAAATGCTCCGGGCAGACAGAGATTTGAGGGATTCGAGCGTCAACGCCCGGCCCGTTCAGGTCTCTCCCCGCATCGAGCCGATCGGCGAGGATGAGGGGGACGTCGACGAAGGCGTGAGGGCTTTGCGCCAAGCGCTGGTGGAGGCGACATATCGGCGGTGCGCCGGGCAAGAAGGCGTGATTTCCTGCGACATTTCCGGCGGGGTCGACTCGGCTGCGAACGCCTATCTTCTGCGCGCGCTCCACATGGACTTCGACGCGACGCACGCCTCGTCGAGCTCTGAGTACAACCTGGACGACATGTGGGCCAGGCGTATTGTCAACGACGTCGGCGCGTCGGCTGTGTTCTATCCCGCGCTCGGATCGACAGGGCTCACCTTCGACGCCGGGGCGGCCTTCCCCAACGGCTACGTTCCGGAGACGCCCGTCATGTGGTGCGACACCGAAGGATACGCCAAGGCGTTGGCGGATCGGACGGAGCCCGCCCGAAGGCGGCCGATTCGGCGGGGGAGGCACCATGCCGAGCATTTCGATCCGCCGCCGTCTGTTCGTCTGCAGCTCATGGGGCTCGGCGGCGACGAGCTGTTTGCCCCATTGCCGACGATAGCGTGGTCCCTGGCGCATCAGGCGCCCTTGCGGGCGCCCCGTCTGGCGATCGCTTACTGCAGAAACAACCGCATACCCCTGCGGCGCGGGATTCCGAGCATCGCCAGCAAGGTCAGGTACGGGCGGTGGGTCAGCCGCTCGATGCGCGAGCTCGCCTCCAAAGGATCGACGCCAAACGACGATCTGTCGTGGTCGGGCGGATTCTCCTTCCCCTCCTACATGCTCAACGAGGCGAAGGAGCTCGTGCGCGCGCCGTTCGACGTCGGCCGACTCGAGCCTTTGAACGAGGACCGCACCGTCAACCAGGCCCTGGAGTCGCTGCTGGGGCAGGCGGCGATCATCCGCCAGGTCAATGACATGTTCGGCCGGGGCGGCATAACGTGGACGTCGATCTTCGTCGATCCCGGGGTCGTAGGCGCGGCTCTTGCCCTTCCCTTGAAGACGCGGCTGCATCCCTATATCAACAAGCCTTCCCTCTACCGCGCCATGCGCGGGCTGATGCCTCGCGAAATCTTCGCGAGGGCGACGAAGGGCGAGTACACGAAGGACTCGTACAAGACGTTCTTTGCTCGCCGAGAGTCCCTCGTGGACGAGCTTGCGCATGGATACGTGGGGCAGCTGGGCTTGATCGATCGCAGCGCCCTCAAAGCAAGGCTGTCGATGCGGGCGGTCTCCAGCGAGTTCCTCTTCGAATTGAAAAGGCTGGTAGCCGCTGAAAGGTGGATCCGAAGTGTTCGGTAAAAAAGAAGGAAAGAAGAACGCGGCACCGGACGGGATGTCGCTGGCCCCGGGCGTCTCTGTTCTTGAGACTGAGAAGGGCACGGTCCTTTTCGACGGCAGGCAGGGCCGGTATTTCCAGCTCAACGAGCTCGGGCTGATCGTCGTGCGCTCTCTTGAGGAGGGGAAGGACGCAGACGCGATCGTCCGCCGCGTCGTCGAGGTTTACGACGTCGACGCGAAGACGGCCGACGCCGACGTGAGAGCCTTCCTCGCCCAGATCAAAGAACTCGGAGTCGCGGTGTGACAGGCCTACTCGCCTTGTGAACGCCTCCGTGCCCCCATGGTCGGAGGCTGGCGTGGGCGGCTGGTTGAGCACGCCATCGCAAAATGCCGTGAAACCGCGGAGCCTGCGGCGGGGCGTGGGCGGGCGACTTGCAACTTGCGGTCTGTGACGATTTCGGGCCTGTCTGCCGACCCGCTGAACAATGCCGCTGCCCGCGGGCAACGGCGATCTCGAAGCGGCGCGGCGGGCAGGCCTCGGCGGGCCACCGGGCCGCTTCGATTGCTCGTGAAATCTTTAGGAACTCGAGTTCAGGGCTTTGCGCGCGCCGCCAAAAGAACTAATCGATGTAATTTTTAAATATATATTGTGGTTAAAAACTTAGTTAAATATGTAAGTAGTTGCTTCTAATGTTATTAGATTATTTGACTTTAGTCAATAGTAATTTTGTCACCTCTTGTACCCTTGAGCTGACCTCTCTTCGGAAGTAAGCTTTTAGTCAAGCAAAGAAAACGAGGGTAAACATAATGAATCTGATGTGTTTGTCAAACTGAAGTTCGAGCCGTGGTTCTTTACAAAGAGCCGAAGCTCCCCGGGCTTTGAACCCTGAGACGGCTTGATCGGCGATCCCGGTTGAGCGTTTCGAAAAATTGAAATAATCCATTTTTAAGGTTGAACGGAAGAGATCCGTGTTCGGAAAGTCTCTCGCAATGACCCCGTTTCCGACGGACTGCAACTCTGCGCGATGTATTTAGGCGCGCATCTCCTTTAGGCGTGGATCTTCTTTAGGACGTGCAGTCGTTTTAGGCGCACGCCGTTTAGACGTACGCGTCGCCGGGCGCTCGCCCGTCGGCCCTGATTGAATCGTTCTGACTCACCTCTCTCATTTTCCCGGATTCTCGGGTCTCACTAGCTTGGCTTCCCGTTTTCGGGAGGCCGTCATGGACCAACCCGCCGCCGTCCATTCGTCTGTGGCGTGACGGGATGGAGGCCGCGTCGTTCCATGTCGCTCGTTTGAGCGTGCGAAGCGGCTTGACTGTATACAACAACGAATAGGAGGCAGCCTCATGGCTACTTACGTTTCCCCCGCGATTGAGCAGATCGCCGACTACACCGTTGCGACCCAGGGATTCATTCCCGGCCCATTCCGTGACATCTTCGGCGGCCGCGGCAACATCATCTTCTCAAACGGGAACCTCTCCAGCTGAGTCTCGTTAGGGCAGGCAATGTCCTAACGAACTAGCTGAGGCTGGGGGATGCGTCGACGCGTCAGACAGTGAGGGAACCTTACGCGTCGGCGCATCCAGGCCGCACCGAAGGAAGCATTTCGCGCTTCACGAAGTCTCTCGCCGAAAAACGGCATATCCTCGAAGCAACAATCTTGTAGTTTCTTGAAAATTACAAGACTATTAGCAGACCAAATCTTTGATTTAAGGGAGGAAAAGCGTAAATCAATGACTTCTATGTCACTAGTTTAGTTCTTGAAACGACATGTACTGGATAGTAGTCTTATAACTAAGCGAACGGAACGAGGTTAATCACTGCAACTTCGGTGCTCTTGTAAAGCAGCGAGTTGAAGCTCGATCCATCACAAATGAATAGGATTTAAAACTATCCGTTAGTCTCAAATGGATTGGCTAACGCCAATGATCGCTCATGTTCGGTCCTAGGGTATCCGAGTTTTCGAATCCTTCGTCGAAAGCACTTCTCGGGTTCGCAAAGATCTGCTGACATGCGTTGATCCCGGCGGTGAAGAATCGTCGGCCTCGCGCTAGAGCGCTTTTCGAGAGCTCTTGGTGCCTTTGTCATTTCTCTTATCCCCTCATACTTCTTGATTCGCGATTTAATAGTTCCGTCGAATCAAACAAGGGCATATGGCCTTTGCCGACGCGAACTGCCGCAAGCTTGGCTTTCCCCGGGAAAGTCTTTAGACCAACCCGTCGATGCCTACCGGGCGTCCATGCAATCGAAGTGCCCGCGGCGTGACGGGATGGAGGCCGCGTCGTTCCATGTCGCTCGTTTGAGCGTGCGAAGCGGCTTGACTGTATACAACAACGAATAGGAGGCAGCCTCATGGCTACTTACGTTTCCCCCGCGATTGAGCAGATCGCCGACTACACCGACACGACCCGCGGTTGGTTCCATGGATCTTGGAGGGACATTTACGGTGGTCGGGCTTTTGTTAGGGTTGAAAGGCCCTGGTAAGAGTCAGTGATGGCGGACTGTTTCTGAGAAGCCCGCGGTGCAGATGTCCGATTAATCATTTCGGTGATGAGTCTGCAACAGCCTTGATTGGCACCTGAAAGAGCGCGGCATCAGTGTGCAGGTTGCAACTGTCCGCAAGCTGAATTCTCCATGGCGGGGGCTGAGGACTAGATTTTCGGCTCCCGCCGACGGACCCGACAGCCAATAGTCGTCAAGTTCAACAATGAGAAGAAAAGGAGGCAGTCTCATGGCTGCTTACGTTTCCCCTGCGATCGAGCAGATCGCCGACTACGCCGATGCGACCCGCGGTTGGTTCTACGGACCGCTGCGTGACTTTATCGGCGGGCGAGGACGCATCGTCCTCTGACAAGGCCGGTGTTGAGGTCGAACTGCGCGAAATAGCAATGCCTTTTGAGGATGTTTAGCGCATCGTCGCCTCAATGGCCTACAGGGAATGCACCCGTCGCGAGCATTCGGCGTTGCGTTTGAATGCTGGGCGTCACATTGCCGGATGCGGGCCGACGCCCTTGGTCCGCATCCGGTTCAAAACAATACGTCGCCCTGCGGCGCCTCTGACGAACCGGACGACGCGCCTACGCAGGTCAACCAGTAACTTCCGTACTCGGATTGAAAACCGACTCAGGCATCCCGATCGAGGCACCGACTCAAGGGCCCGATAGGCACAACGACTCAGACGTTCCGATAGAAAGACTCACACACCCTGCCGGGAAACAGGAGGCAAGATTGTCAGAGACACTAATAGAAGGAAGGCGCTCGGACGGCTCTCGCCTTTCTTCGACACGGGTTCCGCCCGGCCTCGAATGGCGGGTGCTTGACGAAGGCAGGCGTGAGCGGACGGTCCGTTTCGGCGTGGCCTTCGACGTCCCGCAAGCCATGCGCGATACGGTTGCCGCGCTGCCCGACGAGGTCACGGCGCGGCGTGCGGCGGAAGAGCTCGCGAACACAGACGGTTCGGGGGCCGCCGTTCTTTTCGACGGGGCGCAGACGATCGCCCTGGTTCCGGCGTGGTCCGGGCAAGCCCTCTATTGGGCCGTGAAAGACGGCGTTCTTCTTCTGTCGACGTCGGCGCGCTCAATCGCCAAGGAAATCGGAACGGCGGTGAGCCGGAACTTCCTCGCCTCTTTCCTGGTGGACGGCCTTCCCCTCGGCGTGGCGTCCAGAATCGCTCCCTGGGACGGCGTCCAGGCGCTCGCACCCTTCGAAGCGCTCCGCGTGGATCGCAATCTGACGGGGCGGAACTTCAAAGCCCGCCCGATCCAGATTCCGCCTGTCTTCGAACGGCCGGGAGAAAGCGAGGAAGACGTCGACAACGCGGTCGCGGCTCTGCGCCAAGCGCTGCTTGAGGCGACTTTCCGTTGGTGCGAGCGGGGCGGCCCGATCTCCTGCGACGTTTCGGGCGGGGTCGACTCGGCTGCGAACGCCTATCTTCTGCGCGCGCTCCATGTGCACTTCGACGCGACGCATGCTTCGTCGAGCTCTCAGTACAACCTCGACGACATGTGGGCCAGGCGCATCGTCAACGACGTCGGCGCACCCGCCGCGTTCTACCCGGCAATCGGATCGACCGGGCTCACCTACGACGCCAGCGTGCCCTTCCCCAACGGCTACATCCCCGAAACGCCGCCCATGTGGTGCGACAGCGAAGGGTACGCCCAAGCGCTCGCGGATCGGCCCCGCCCAGCCGGCGTGCAATTCACGGGGCTGGGCGGCGACGAGCTGTTTGCCCCGCTGCCGGCCATGGAATGGTCTCTGGCGCACCAAGCCCCCTTGCGGGCGCCGTTCCTGGCCGTCCGCTACTGCCTCAACCGCCGCCTGCCCCTGCGGCGCGGAATCCCGAGCATAGCCAGCAAGATCGAGTACGGACGCTGGATCGACCGCTCAATGCGCGAGCTCGCCTCCAAAGGTTCGACGTCGAAGGACGATCTGTCATGGTCCGGCGAGTTTGCCTACCCCTCGTACCTCTCAGGCGAGGCAAAAAAGCTCCTTCACGCCCCCTTCGACGCCGGGTCTCTCCAGCCGATGAACCGGGACCGGACCGTCCACCAGGTCTTGGAGTCTCTGTTGGGACAGGCCGCGATCATTCGCCAGGTCAACGACATGCTCGGCCGGGGCCGAACAACGTGGGCCTCGATTTTCGTCGATCCCGGCGTCGTGCGCGCTGCCCTTGCGCTGCCTCTGAAAATGCGCAGGCATCCCTTCCTGAACAAGCCGATGCTGTATCGCGCCATGCGTGGGCTCATGCCCCGCGAAATCTTCGCGAGGGCGACGAAGGGCGAGTATTCTCAGGATTCATACGAGACGCTGTACGCGCGCCGCGAGCACCTCGTCGGCGACCTTGCCGACGGCGCCGTCGCGGAGCTGGGCCTCATCGACCGCAAGGCCCTCAAATCGAAATTGTCGATGCAGGCGCTCTCCAGCGAGTTCCTCTTCGAATTGAAAAGGCTAGTCGCCGCTGAAAGGTGGATCCGCAGTGTTCGCTAAAAAGAAAAAGGAAATGACGAACGAGGGCCTGTCGCTGGCGCCCGGAGTGTCCGTCCTCGAAACGGAGAAGGGCACGGTCCTTTTCGACGGCAGGCAGGGGCGGTATTTCCAGCTCAACGAGCTCGGGCTGATCGTCGTGAAGTCGCTAGGGGAGGCGATGGGCGTCGATGCGATCGTCCGCCGCGTCGTCGAGGCTTACGACGTCGACCCGAAGACGGCCGACGCAGACGTGAGAGCCTTCCTCGCCCAGATCAAGGAACTTGGAGTGGCGGCATGACGATTCAACTCTTCTCCGAAGAGACCACGCAAACCCACTGGCGCGATCGGATGCGCGCGCGCCGGGCCATTCTCGCTTCGTCCCGGCTGGCCAAGGCGAAACCCGAACGCATCGAGCGCGTCATCGGCAAGTGGGCCTCGAAATACCCCGTGACGGACATGGAGACGGCCCGCACGGACAGGGCCGCCGTATGCACTGTGAGCGAGCGTGCCAGAAGCCAGGAGGGATGCCTCCTGCGCTCGATCGCCGTGGCGAGGGCGGCCAAGTATCGCCGACGGTCGATCACGTGGTGCTCGGGCTTCGCCCTCGAGCCGTTCCGCGGGCACGCGTGGGTCGAGGTCGGCGGGGTTCCGGTCAGCGAGAACGTCGAAATAGCGGACTACACAAAGAGCTTGGAGGTTCGGGCGCGCGGCGACGCCGACGTTTCGGCGGCTTCCGGCGAATCCGCAGGCGCGGGCTTCGTCGAACCCGACAGGATGATGGAGCCGCCGCCTGCCGCGCCCGTGCGGCCGCGCGACCTGTTCGGGCTCGCCAAGGACAAGCGGCTTCTCGTCGTCGCCGCTCTCATGGCCCTCGTTGGCTCGGGGCTCACCCTTCTGATTCCGGGGTTCATAGCGAAGTTCTTCAGCGACGGCTCGTTCTCGCTGCCGAGCCTCGGGTGGATCGGGGTGTTCCTGGGGGTGCTGCTTGCCTCCGGCGTGGCGATGGTCTTCCAGTATTACTACCTGCAGAAGGTCGGCGAAACGATCGTCCGCGATGCCAGGGGCAAACTGAGCAACCACCTTCTACGCCTCCAGGTCAAGGAGTACGACGAGCGAAGCGCAGGCGACCTCGTCAGCAGAGTCGCGGCGGACACGTCCAGCCTGCGAACCGGATTCCTTCAGATCTTCGTCGCGTGCACCACGGGATTTCCTCTCGTCATCGGGACGTGCGCGCTCATGCTCTTCCTCGATCCGTTCCTCATGGGGACGGCGCTCGCCCTCATCGTCGGGCTCGGCTTCGTCCTCTTCGCGGTGAGCCGCTTGATCCAAGGGGCCAGCCTTGTCGCTCAGCAAAAGCTCGGCAGCCTCACCTCGCAGGTTCAACGGGACATGGGCGGAATACGGACCATTCGCGCGACGAACGCCACCGACTCTGAGGCCTCAATGCTCGAAAGCCGGGTGGAGGACGCCTGGCAAGCCGGGCTGAAAATGGCCAAGGTCCAGTCGATCGTCAGCCCTATCGCCAACATCGGCTTCCAGCTTTCGGCGATCGTCGTCATCCTGGTGGGGGCCTACCGCACGAGCATCGGGGCGATGTCGATATCAGAGCTCGTCCAATTCGCGGCCCTGCTCTTCATTCTCGTCTCTCCGCTGGGCCAGATGGCCTCGGCTCTCTCGCAGCTGCACTCTTCCCTCGGATCTTTGCAGCGAATCAACGAGATTCTGGATCTGCCGCGAGAAGACGAGCTGGACATGGCGAACCTCCTTTCGCCCGAGCTTCTGAAGACCCTCGAGGCCTCTGCCAAGCCCAATGCCCCGGCCATCGACTTCGACGACGTCGTCTTCACCTACGGCACTCGCGAATTCGGGCAGGAAATGGACGACGCCGACTCCCTCGTGCTCCACAAACTCAATCTGCAGGTCCCCGAGGGCAAGCGGGTGGCGATCGTCGGCCCCTCCGGCGCCGGCAAAAGCACCGTGCTCCAACTGATCGAGAGGTTCTACGACGTCAACCGCGGGGCAATACGCGTGTTCGGCAAAGACATACGCGACTATTCGCGCAGCGACCTTCGCGACGTGCTCGGATACGTCGAACAGGACGCGCCCGTGCTTTCGGGAAGCCTGCGGGAGAACCTCACGCTCGGCCTGGGCGACGTCGGGGACGACAGATGCATGGAGGCCCTGGAAAGAGTCAACCTCGGCTACCTCGCAACCCGCTCAGAGCAGGGGCTCGACGGGCCGGTCGGGGAATCGGGCGCCTCGCTGTCCGGCGGCGAAAGGCAGCGCCTGGCCATTGCCCGCGCCTTGCTTTCGAACAAGCGGATCCTCCTCTTCGACGAGGCCACCGCCAACCTCGATTCCCACAACGAACGCCAGATCGGCGACGTGCTGAGGAACATGGCCGGCAACAGAACGGTTCTGGTGGTGGCTCACCGGCTGTCTACCATAATGGACGCCGACCTCATCCACGTCCTAGAGCACGGCAGGCTCGTGGCCTCGGGCACCCACTCCGAGCTCGTCGTCAAGTCGCAGATCTACAGAAACTTGGCAAGCGAGCAACACCTGGTTTAAGCTGCTCTTGCATATCATATAGTGAGATAGGGCGGGCATATGACCGACATAAAGACGAACGTCAACAGCATCTCCATAAGCGAGCTGCGAAAGAGCCATCGGGGCGTCGAGATTCTTCACGGCGTGGGCTTCACGGCCGCCCCCGGCGAGGTGACCGCGTTCCTGGGGCCCAACGGGGCCGGCAAGAGCTCGACCCTCAGGATTCTTCTGGGCCTCGACAGGGCCGACAGCGGCTCAGCTCTGTTCGGGGGCAAGCGCTACCGCGACATTGACCGGCCGCTCACCCGCGTGGGCGCGCTTTTCGACGGGCTGGCGGGAAACAAGATGCGTTCCGTGGCGTCCCACCTCGCGATCGTCGCCGAAAGCAACGGCATCCCTCACGCGCGAGTCTCGCAGGTTCTGGAGGAGGTTGGGCTCTCCGCCAAGCGGAAGTCGCGTCTCGGCACGCTTTCCCTCGGCGAGGGACAGCGCCTCGGGTTGGCGGTCGCCCTCTTGGGCGAGCCCCAGTTCCTTGTGCTTGACGAGCCGACCAACGGTCTCGATCCCGCCGGAATTCGCTGGTTCAGGAACTTCGTCAAAGAGCAGGCGGCGCTGGGGCGCACGGTTCTGCTGTCGAGCCACGCCCTTTCAGAGGTGCAGGCGGTGGCCGATCGCGCGGTGGTCATCTCCAAGGGCAGCATCCTGCTCGACTCCCCCCTCGCGGAGGCGACGGAAAAGATCTCCTCGCTCGAAGACCTTTTCTTCGAACTGACGGAAGGGGTTGCATGAGCGCCTTTTTTAGAAGCGTTTGGCTCGAGTTTCGGAAGATGGGGGCGGGCAGAGGCCTCGTCGTCTTCTTGTCCCTCCTGTTCCTTGTGCAGCCTCTGTTCTCCTACATCGAAGGCAGGCAGCTTCTCGCGATTGGCCTGGACGCGACGCCGCAGACCCATCCCCAGCTGGCCGAGCCGGTAGGAGATCCGCGGTACCTCGGTTTCGACGTTCTGCCCGTGGGCGAGCTCGTCATCCTCATCTACGCGGCCATCCTCGGCGCGGCGGACTATCGAACGAGGGAAGTGCGGACCACCCTTCTCGCGGTCAACCGAAGGTCTCGCGTTCTCGGGGCCAAGTTCCTCGGCCTGGGTTCCTTCCTCTTTCTCGTCGGCTTTGCGTCCGCGTATCTGACGGTCGCAGCCCAGCAGCTTGCGGCGCACAGTCAAAGCGGAGTGGACCCGGCAACCCTCGCCCCGGGCGTCTGGCGGCTCATTGCCTGGAAAGCGGTGCACTGGACGGCGCTCGGCCTCATGTCATACGCGATTGCGCTCTTGTGCCGCAACTGGCTGCCAGCCGCCGCCGTGCTGGCCCCGCTGACCGTTGGAATAGGCAACGCACTTGTGAGCCGGTGGAGCGGAAGCGCCTTCCTGCCCTCGGTGGCCGGAAGCTGCCTTTCCGCAATTCCGGACAAGTCCTGCCACGTCAGCCAAAATGCGAGTTTCGCGGCCCTCGTCGCATGGCTCGCGCTGTTCGTCGCCGCCGGATGGGCGGTGTTCTCCAGGAGAGACGTGGGGGCGCGATAGCCGTGGGGCTCTACGCGTCCGAGCTGCGCAAGTCCATAACCCACCCGTTTGGCGCCCTCGGGGTCGCAGCCCCGTTGGCATGCGTGCCCGTCGTCGCGATTGCGGCGGCTGGCAACGCCGTCGGGGAAAGCGAAGGCCTGCTTCGGTCCTTCCAGCTGTCCCAGCTTTTCACGGCGATCCTCGCGATGGGGGTTTTGGGGCAGGAGTACGAGAGCTCGAGCCTTCGCGGGGCGCTTCTGGCGACGCCGCGGCGATTGCGCCTTTTGGCGGCCAAGCTGGCCGTTCTGACGACGCTCACGCTCGCCGCCTTGGTGGGAGGCGTTCTCGCAGGTTGGCTGAGCCTGTCGATGTCCGCCGGGGGCGTCGCTCTTCCCGGGGCGGGCAAGGCTGCCATGATCGCGCTTTCCTGGGTGGGAATGGCCTTCGTGGCCGCGGGCCTCGCCGTCGTCTGGCGGTCCGCCGTCGTCCCCGGGGCGGTTCTCATTCCCCTCTTCCTGGGGCTCTCCCAGCTGCTGTCGGGAATAGTCTCGGCAGCCCGCTTCCTTCCCGACCGTTCGACTTTCGCCGTTTTCACGAGGGCCGGGGGAGACGCTCTAGATCCGGGCCCCGGGATGCTCGTTCTCCTCGTGTGGGTCGTGTGCCTCACGGCGATCGCGGCATGGCTGTTCGAACGCAGGGACGTTCGTTAGCTTTGCGGTCGGTCGGCCTTGCAAAAGGAGAGAGAGGCAAGGCTGACAGGCCTTCCGTTTGCGGATAAGATGACAGGCACCGACCCGGTTAGGAGGTGTAGCGGTGATCACCAGGGTCGACGTCGCGCCCGAGGTGCTCTACTGGGCTGTTGAGCGTGCAGGCTGGGACGTTGAAACCGCCGTCAAAAGGGAACCCAAGTTCCCCGAGTGGGTCAGTGGCGAGACCCGTCCTACCGTCAAGCAGCTTGAAAAATTTGCCAACAAAACTCACACGCCCTTTGGGTTCTTGTTCCTTTCTGAGCCGCCCGTCGAGACTGTGCCAATACCCGATCTGCGCACTGTTGGCAGTAAGGGGATTCGGCGGCCCTCCGCGGATCTCCTCGACACGATCTACCTGTGCCAGAACCGCCAGGACTGGTATCGCGATTACGCTCTAGCCAACGGGATTGAACCTTTGGAATTCGTCGGTGCGGCAACGATCGATTCGCCCGCTGCACAGGTGGCGGCGCAAATGCGCGAGTTGCTTGATTTCGGATTGGAAGACAGCTCTAGATCCGCCGACAGGCAGAGCGTTTTACGTGCTCTCGTGGAGAGCGCCGAGCGTGCCGGAGTGCTCGTCATGATCAACGGCGTGGTCGGCGACAACACACACCGCAAGCTGGATTGCGACGAGTTTCGCGGATTTGCCCTGTGCGACCCCCTCGTTCCGCTCGTCTTTGTCAACGCGACGGACACTAAAGCAGCGCAGATCTTCACGCTGATACACGAGTTGGCGCACATCTGGTTGGGCAGGAGCGCCCTTTCGGAAGCCGCTCTCGACTTCAGAAGCGAGAAAGCGGAGGAACTCTGGTGCAACAATGTGGCCGCCGAAGTGCTTCTTCCCATCGATTCACTGCGCGACGAGGGCCTTCAAGGAGTCTCCAGCGAAGAACTCGACCGGTTGGCTTCCAAGTACAAGGTCAGCACGCTGGTGGTCCTCAAACGCATCTTCGACCTCGGAATTCTGAAGTGGGATGAATACGTCGAAACGTACCGAAATGAGAGCGCACGCACGAAAATGCTCGCCAATGGAAGCTCTCGAGACACTAGCGGCGGAAACTACTACCACACGGTCCCTTTCCGGTTGAGCCGCAATTTTGCCCGCGCGGTCATATCGAGCGCTTTCGAGGGCACGACGCTTTACAGAGACGCCTATCGGCTGCTGGGCACGAAGAAGCATTCGACCTTTGAGAAACTCGCGGATGCAGTGGGGGTTGCGTGATGTACCTTCTTGACGCGAACATCTTCATCCAGGCTAAGAACCACCATTACGCCTTCGACGTCGTTCCAGGTTTTTGGCGATGGTTAGAGAGGGCTCACGGCATAGGAATTGCGGGCAGTGTTGAAAGGGTCCGAGAAGAGTTGCTTGCGGGACAAGACGAACTGGCCGACTGGGCCAGAACCCACCCTTCCTTCTTTCAGCCCATCGACGACGACACCGCTGCCTGCTTCCGGCCGCTTTCAAAATGGGCTTCGTCCGCGCCCGCAGGCTACAAATCCGCTGCTCTCAGCGAGTTCTCGTCCGATGCGGCGGACTTCCTCCTCGTTGCGCACGCACTTGCCCATAGGCATGTCGTCGTGACGCATGAGGTCCCCTCTCCCAATTCCAGTAGAAGAGTGAAGATACCGGATGCGTGCAAAGCTTTAGGCGTCGAATGGGAGAGTCCCTTTGCAATGCTCAGAAAGAGCAAAGCGAAGTTTGATCTGGTTGAGTCCTTCGCGCCTGGGCACTCCAGCGATTCGGGCCGTCCCGGAAAAGACGAGCCCGATCAAGCCGGCGAGTCCAACGGCAGGCAAGGCTTGCTCTTCTAAGGGCTGCCCTTGTCGAGCCGGGCCCGTCCGAGCCCTTCCGGGACGGCGGGGCGCTTGCATCGGCGGCCCCGCCGTCCGGTTTCTGCTATGCGCTCAAAGCGCCTTGAACATGCCCGTGAAGGGGACTGAGACCGCCGGGGCGGCCTTATCCTCGGCCGGACGGAAGCTGACGAATCCTCCCAGCGGAGCGGTCGCGGAGCCGCCGCGAAGCACGTACTCGTAGAGGCTGTAGCTCGGATCGCTGACGGAAACGGTCACGGTCCGCTCGCCGTGCGCGGGCACCCTCACGCCGTAAACCGCTCTTCCGTCCACGCCGAAGGACGTCCTGAGGCGGGGGTTCGTCCACTTTCCTCCCTCGCCGCCGAGCTTCAGGAGGGTGAACCCGCTGAAGCTGACGTACTGCGACCGGCTCCCGACATTGTGCAGACGGACCGTGAATTTCCAGTAGCCGTCGGCAAACTCCGCCCGCGCTGCGAGATTCGAGGGATCTGAGGCGCCGTCGACAGTCGCGTAAAGCTTAGTCTTGGCGGCGGCGTCGGCGTCAGTCTTGCCGTAGCCCTGCACTTGCGGGGCGACGAGGGCAAGGGAGCGCCCGTCGTTCGTCCGGGCAGGCGCCGACGTCCCCTGGAGGAGCAGGCGCACGAGGTTCTCTTTCTCCTGCGCGGAGCGCGAGGCGAAAGCGGGGTCGGATTGCACGCGCTGGCGCACACGGGCGACGTCGGCGGCCGAAGGGGCGAAGGGCACATTTTCAGCCGACGTCGGAGCGGCTGTGGCTTGCGCCGCCGGGGACGGCGTCGACGCATCGTCGGCCAAAGACGCCGACATCGGCAAGAAAGCCGAGACGGCAACCGCCGCAAAGGCGACGAAACGTCGGGGGGTTCGGATTGTTGACATGCATGCCTCGCATTCATCGTGAGCGCAGCGGCGCTCGGTTTCGGAGCCACGAGCTTTCAGGGAAAGTGACCCTCCACTTGATGGTAACAATTTCAACTACTGAATGGAAGTAAAGAGTTAAAGTAAATTCTTGCAAAGTTTTTTCTCGGGGCGTCGGACGTTTCCGGGCCGAGGACGCGCCGTAGGTGTGGACGTGTCTTCCGGATGGGACGCGTTGCGGATGTGGGCGTGTCTTCCGTATGGGACGCCTTGCGGGTGTGGACGTGCCTTCTCGGGAGTTGAAAGCTGTCGGCAGCGCGGGCGCCGTTCCTGAAGGCAGGCCGCCGTCTCGTTTCCCGAGAAGAGCGGGAAGTTTCCGCAGAAAAGCGGAGAGCGTCCTCGGATGGGCGAGGAGCTTCCCCAACGGCGTGCGAATCGCCGAATTCCTGTGGTAATGTCTCAGGCTATGAATAACTTTCGTTGATTAGCTGCGCCGCGACGTCCATTCCGCGGCGACATGACCTCACCCCAGTCAAGGCTATACGCGGGGTTTTCAGCCCTGCCTACGAAAGACAACAATGACATCCCATTCTCATCGCATATACGTCGTCCCCATGCCCAGGCGCCTGCCGCGCTTCATGAGGGAAGACACCTCGGAGCCAGACCGCGTCCCGGCAACGCCGTCGGGCATCATGCGCAAGGCGTTCCGAGACACCTGGAAAATCAACCTCGTCTATACGGCGATGGTCTGCATCGCCTCGGTCTGCACGGCCCTCATTCCCTGGGCGCTCGGCAAAGTGCTTGATTCGGGACTGGAAAATGGGTTGACCCCGGAGATCCTTCCCGGCGTCGGGCTGTTCGTCGGCCTCGTCCTCCTCAACTCCGTCACAAGCGTGTCCGAAGTGATGGAAATCGTCATTGCCATGCGGGCGGCGTGGAACCCCGCACGGCGGCTCATGCGCGTCGTATTCGGCCGGCGAACCGACGTCGGCCGCGACATGGCCTCCGGCGACATCGTCACGGCGATGACGGTGGACGCCGAGAGAGTCGGTTCGTTCACCGCTTATCTGCCGTCCGTCATCGGATCGTTCCTCGGCTTCGTCGCGGTCGTGGCCCTCATGATCGGCATATCCGTGCCTTTGGGGCTTTTCGTCGCCGTCGGGATGCCGATTCTCATGGCGGTCACCAGCTGGATGGTCAAGCCATTCGAGGCGCGGGTGGCCGAGCAGCGGGAGGAATCGGGGATTCTCACCTCGATCGCCTCCGACGGAATCGCAGGATTGCGCGTCATGCGCGGCGTGGGAGGCGCCGACCTTTACAACGAGACCTACGCGGCCCAGTCCGCTCGGGTGCGCGACGCCGGCATCCGTGCCTCGAAGTACCGAGCGCGTCTGCGTGTGGTCTCCGAGGCCGGTCCGGCTTTCTTTACGGCGGTGGTCATCGGCCAAGGACTGTGGATGACGTACGACGGCGCAATCAGCCCCGGAGCGCTCGTGGCCTTCTACGGCTTTACCGCGTATTTGTCCATTCCCATTGAAGCCCTCATCGACACGACGTACGTGGCCACTCGGGCATGGACGGGGGCGAAGAAGATGTCGCGCATCCTCGCGGCCAAGCGCCTCGTTTCCGACGCCCAGGCCGATCCCGGCCTCGCCGCGCCCGACTGGACGCGTGCGGCCTTGACCGACGCTGCGTCGGGGGTGCGGATCGGCCCGGGGAAGACGGTCGCCCTCGTATCGGGCTCTCCGGAGGAGTCCGCCGCCCTCGCCGCGCGCCTGGCCCGAACCGACGACGCCGACGAAGTGTATGCCGACGGCGTCGATCTGCGCCGCCTCCGGCTGGCCGAGGTCAGGAAGAACATCGCCTACTCCGGCCCGATAGCCGAGCTGTACATGGGCACGCTCCGCTCGAATCTGCTCGGTCCGGACGCCGAGCCGATCGAGCCGCGCGCAGTGGCGGCTCAGGTTGCCGACGCCCTCAAGCCGGGCGGCGAGATTCGCCCGGTTCTCAGCGAGGAGCCGGGGGAGCGGCCGGTCGATGCCCGCCTGCTGCGCGCCGTCCACGCAGCCGACGGCGCCGACGTCCTCTCCTCAACGGAGGGAGGGCTTGACGGCCAAGTCGCCGAACGCGGCAGATCGATGTCCGGAGGCCAGCGCCAGCGAGCGGCGCTCGCCCGCACACTCGCGTTGGACGCGCCCGTCACGATCCTCGTCGAGCCGACGAGCGCCGTCGACTCGCACACGGAATCCCGGATCGCCGAGCGGCTGGCCGACTGCCGCGCTGGAAAGACGACAATCGTCGCCACCGTTTCGCCCCTTGTGCTCGGCCGATGCGACGAGGTCGTCTTCCTCATCGACGGGAAAGAGGCCCTGCGCGGGACCCACCACGAGCTTTCGTCCCACCCCGAGTACCGGGCCGTGGTCCACCGCGGCGAAAGCGATGAAGGAGGCAAAGCGCCGACCGCGCCGGAGGCAAGAGGCGAAGGCGCAAGGGACGTCGGCGGCGAGAAGATCGGCGTTGACGGGAAAGGCGGCGTTGACGAGAAGGGCGGCGTTGACGAGAAGGGCGGCGTTGACGAGAAGGGCGGCGTCGGCCTCGGCAAAGCCGACGTCGACCGTGAGAACGGAGGTGCGAAATGAGGCTCCCGGTGGCCGACACGCGCACCGCCATGCGCAAACTCCTCGGCCTCATCGCTGATCGCAAGGCCGAATTCGCGGTCGTTTTCACGCTCCAGACGGCGCTCGCCGTCGTCGGCGTTGTGACGCCGACGGTCGTCGGCCGCGCGGTCGACGCCGTCGCCGCGGGAACGACGTCCTCCTACATCCGCAATGCGATCGTGTTCATCGCCGTCGTCGTGGTGATACAGGCCATTTTGGGGTACGCGGCAAGCCTGCGCGCCTACGTCTTCTCACAGAAGATTCTGGCCGTGCTGCGTGAGCGGGTCGTGAGGGCCGTGACCTCCCTTCCCCTCGGGACCGTCGAGGCCGCTGGGTCGGGCGACATGATCGGCCGCACCACGCATGACGTCGACAGGGTCAGCTTCTTCATCGAGGGCGCCGTGAGTCGGCTGTTCATGACGGTCCTGACGATTGCCGCGACCCTCGTTGCGATCTTTGTGGCGAATCCTTTGCTCGGCGGGGTCGTGGTGTTGACCGCTGCGCCGATCTTTTTCACGGTTCGCTTCTACGTCCGGCGCGGTGTGCCGGCGTATCTTGCGGCTTCGGCGATCAGCGCGGGAATGTCCGGCGTCGCGTCGGAGACCGTGGAGCAGTCGACCACCGCCGACGCCATGCGGCTGGGGCGGGTGCGCGCCGAACGGATGGACACGCTCATTTACGAGTACTGGCGCAACGAGGTCTACACCGGCTGGGTTCGGATGCTGTTCATCGTCATGAATCAGCTTGTCACCTATCTTCCCGTGGTCACCGGCCTTGCACTCGGCGGGTACATGATCGGAATCGGCCAAACGACGTACGGGACAGTCACAGCGATCGTCCTGTACGCGTCCCAGCTGCGCTATCCTCTGTGGACGTTCAGCTGGTGGGCCGACGAGTTCCAGTTCGCGATGGCCGCCCTTGCGAGGATCTTCGGCGTCGAAGAGGCGAGCGAAACGGATGCCTGCGAAGAGTCAGGGGAGAGCGGGGGCGTCCGAGAGGCGGGCGCAGGCAGCGTGCGTGACACGGGCGAAAGCGGCGCCGGTGCAAGTGGCGCGCACGACACGGGCGAAAGCGGCCGTGAAGCCCGTGAAGAGCCAAGCGCCGCCCGAGTCTCCGGCGCTGCCGCAGGGGCGGAGGCGGCGGGACCGGATTCCTCCGGCGGGTTCGACGCCGCCTTGCACATCGAAGACGTGCATTTTGCCTACCGCGAGGGCCAGGACGTGTTGCACGGCGTGACGTTGGACGTCGACGGCGGGGAGACTGTCGCGATCGTCGGGCCCTCCGGCGCCGGAAAATCGACGTTGGGGCGCTTGATCGCCGGAATCAACGCACCCGCGGCGGGGTCTGTGCGCATCGGACGGGCCGAAGTGTCCTCGATGCCGGAATCCGCCCTCCACACCGCCGTGGCCATGGTCACCCAGGAGCACCACGTGTTCCTCGGCAGTCTCGCCCACAACATGCGCTTGGCCAAGCGCGATGCGACGGACGAAGAGATTCGGAGCGCGCTGGAGGCGGTTGAGGCGACGTGGGTCGACGATCTGGAAGACGGCCTCGAGACGAAGATCGGGTCGGGAGGGCTCGCGTTGACGCCGCCGCAGGCCCAGCAACTGGCCCTCGCCCGCATCGTTCTGCTCGATCCGGCGGTGCTGGTGCTCGACGAGGCGACCTCTCAGCTCAATCCGACGGAGGCTCGCTCGCTTGAGCGCGCGCTCGGCAGGGTCCTCAAGGGACGCACCGTCGTCTCGATCGCGCACAGGCTGTACACCGCGCACGACGCCGACAGGGTCGCCGTCATGATCGACGGCCGCGTCGCCGAATACGGCAGCCACGACGAGCTGACGGCCCGTGGCGGCGAGTACGCCGCGCTGTGGAACGCCTGGCAAAGCGACTGAAAGCCTGGCAACGGCCCGGCAAAGCAACTGAAAACCTGGTCGGCAGCATGAAGGGGCCCTCGACAGAGGGCCCCTTCATGCTGGCCTTGGCCTTATTGCCTGCAGGCGTCTATTTTGGCGACGCTTGCCGTCACTGTTCCCTTGCCTGCAGCTCGATCGTGTTCTCGATGACCTGCGTGGGGGCGACTCCGGGAAGATAGGCGTCGCCGACCATGATTGCGGGGGTGCCGCTGAGTCCCAGGCTCTGGGCGAGCTGCTGTTCCGCAGAGGCTTCTCGCGCGACTTCGGGCGAAGCGTAGTCGGCCTCGAATTTGGCCATGTCCAGCCCGACCTTCTGCGCCACGGTCCGGACCGACGCGTCGGTGTAGTGGGCGTGGTCCTGAGGGGAAGCCAGGTCGTTGTAGGCCGCGTCGGCGAACTCGAACAGCTTTCCCTGTTTCGCCGCGGCCAGTGTGGCGCGAGCCGGCTTGTCGGAACCGTACTGCTCGAAAATCACGAAGTTGTGCCACACCAGCTGGACTTTCCCGGATTTGGCCAGTTCTTCGAGCCTCGCCATGGATTGGGCATGAAACTTCGCGCACATCGGACACGAGAAATCTGTGAAAAGGTGGATCTTGACTTTCGCGTCGGCGGGGCCGAGCGTGCGGCCGGTGTCCGCGTAGGTTGGGATCTTGGATATGAGTTTGCGGCTCTCCTCGGAGACCGAGGGGATGTAGTCGTCCGTCGTCAGCCCTTTGGCCTTCGCTGCGGCCCTTTCTTTCTGCTGGAAGCTGTCGGGCAAAGGCTGGCTCGACGACGCCTTGGCGCTGGCTCCCGAGCTTTCGGCGTTCGCCGTCGTGTCGCCCTTCGCCCTGAGCATCATGAACGAAACTGCGAGGGCGACGACCGCCAGCGAAGCGACGGCAGCGATAGCCCATCCCGGCACCCCTTTGCTCGTTTTGACCGCAGAAAGGGAATTTGCCGAGTTCAGGGCGTTCAGCCCGACGCCTGGAAGCTCGCGATTCGGCGGCGAGCCGGATCCGCCCGGGCTTCGGAAGCCGCTTGGGCCCGGGGAATCGAGCGGACTGGACGAGCCGGAGGGACGCGAATTGTCCGCTGCGCTGTTCTGGGGCGTGTCGGGTCGGTTCATCGTCAGTCCTCCACCCAGCCTTCGAGGGCTTGCATGTACCCTTCGGCGTCGGCGTCCTCGAATATGTTGAAGACGACGAGCTCAATCACGTCCGTCCCGTGGTACTGGAGCCACTGGTTGACCGTGTCGAGGGCGATGTGGGTCGCCTCCTCGAAGGGGAAGTTGTTGCGGCCTGTCGAAAGCGCGCAGAAGCTGACGTTGTGAATGTCGCCCTTTTCCAGGGCGAGGTCGAGGCACGAGGTGTAGCAGGCGGCGAGCTTTTCGCGGTCTTCGTCCGTGACCTCGCCTCCGTTGAGGTGGGGGCCGAGCGTGTGGAGGACGTATCGGGCGGGAAGGCGATACCCGCGGGTGAGGACGGCGTCGCCCACCTCCTGATCCTTGCCTTGGATCTCGCGGATCACGGAGCAGTCGTTGCGAATCCATGGGCCGCCCTGCCCTTGAATGTAGTTGTCGATGCACGGATGCAGGGGGTCCTTGCATCCCAGGAGATTCGGCATGGCGGCGTTGACGACGGCGTCGGCGGCCAACTCGCGGACGTCTCCTCGCCACATTGCCACGTTGCGAGCCGAGCCGTAGTCGGACGCGGGCATCATGTCGGAGATCCGCATGAGGTTTTCCGCGGTCGTGCGGCCCATGTGCGCCGAATGGCGGTAAAGGAGAAGGTTGATCGCGTCGGTGACTTCGTCGTCGATCGGCTCCGGGCCTCGAAGGACCAGCTCGTGGCGCAAAGCGAAGGCCAGCTCTTTCTGGGGGAAAATCGAAAGGTCGGGATCGATGCCCGGATAACGGCGGTTTTTCAGGCCTCCCAAAGCCACTCGCAGAAGATCCAGATTGGAGCGGGGGTCGTCCACGGGTGTGGGGAAAGGTTCGTCTAGCCGAATCGCCTCGCGATATGCGGACAGGGGCAGCATGTTTCTCCTTCGCTGATCGCCAACGCAATCAATTTACCGTTCAGAGCTGGGAAAAGCACGAGGGCGAAGGGCGGGTGCGCCTTTGCGCCTCGCCGCGGGCTATGCGTTTGCGACCGCCAAGCCCCGGGTACCCTATTGGCATGGCCGAATGGATGACAATCGGCGAGCTCGCCGAGGAATGCCGCGCAGACGTCTACGCTCTGCGCGAAGCGTTGGAGCTGCTTGGGCTTTTCGACGTCGGCGAGCCCACTCCGCTTGCGGTCAGGCACTCGCTCGCCACGCCCGAGATCGACGACGGCGGCCGCGCGATCTCGCTTTGGCACGCAGACGCGGTCACTCTGGCCAAAGCCGTCCTTTCCGGGGGGCTGTCCGGCGATGCGTCGGCGTCGTGCGAACCGTTCGCCTCCGAGGGCGCCGAACCCGACGGCATTCAGGGCGATCTCTTCGACGTCGAAGAAGAAATCGAAACTGCCGGAGGGGAAGACGCAGGCGGGCCGGCAGCCGATGGGGAGGGCGGAACGGCTGCGCCGAAGGAAGCCGCGGGAAACGCGGGCGCGGGGCCGATCGGAAGAATCGTCGAAGGCTTCGATGCGATCGTCGCCACAGACGGGGCCTGCTCTGGCAATCCCGGGCCGGGCGGATGGGCATGGGTCGAGCAGGTGACCGGCGAGCGCGACTGCGGAGGGGCTGCGCATACGACCAATAACGCAATGGAACTGACGGCGCTTGTGCGCGCGCTCGAGCATGTGGGGCCCCAACCGGACCTGCTCATGCGCATCGACTCGCAATATGCCATCAAGGCCATGACGGTGTGGGCGAAGACGTGGAGGCGGAAGGGCTGGCGCAAGTCCGACGGCGCGCCCGTCGCCAATCGGGATCTCGTGGAGCGGCTTTTGGAGCTTTACGAGGGCAGGCAGGGCAGAACCGAGGTCGAGTGGGTGAAAGGGCATTCGGGCGACGCCGCGAACGAGCTCGTCGATTCCATGGCCGCCGCGCAGGCGGCGAGGCATCGGCGCTGAGGGTCTTGCGTCGGCGCCGCCGGCATTGGACATCGTCGAGGGCGCGGGCGCCGGACGCCGCTGCAGACCGGCGCCTCACAAAGAAGACGAGCCCCTCACAAAGAAGACGAGCCCCTCACAAAGAGACGAGCCCCTCATAAAGCAAAGCGCCTGGCTTGCGGCGGCTGTTCGCCTTCGCCGAGCGCCGCGGCCGCCTCGAGTATCGCTTCGGCGAACACTTTCGGCGACTGGGCGCCGACGAGCATCACGCGTGCGCCGACGACTGTGAGGGGAAGCCCGCGGATCCGCAGCCGTTTGGCGTCCGCAATGTCCCGATCGACGGCGGCCTCCCACTCGCCGAGCTCCAGACGTCTTTCGAGGGTCGGCAGGTCCGACGGCGCAAGCCCCGCGATCCGGCCAAGCATCCTCGGAGAAGGTTCAACTGGGCCCCTTAGAAAGGGGCCCTGATCGGCGTCCAAGACGCTTTGATCGGCCTGGCCGCGGCCGTTTGGGGGAGCGTCGTCGGCTTGGGCGAGCTTGCCGGTCTCCACGCCCTTTCCGAGCCGGAATTCACTTCCGGTCCGAACGGCGGCCTGGGCGAGGCTATCGGCTGGAGTCCCAGAGTCCGAGACGTTGTCGAACCCTAGGAACCAGTCGTCTAGGCGGATCGCTGCTTCGAGGGCCCGGCGAGCGCCGTCGGCCGGGTCTTCCGCGCCTTCTCGAACGGCGTGGACGATGCGATGCGCCAGGCGGCGCAGGGGTTGTGAAGGCGGGCGGAGAAGCCTTTCCTTCGCGACGGGGATTTCCTCGCTCGCAGCGACAGCCGCAATGGCCTCCGCGTTCTCCTCGGGCAAAGGACTGCCTGAAGAGAGAAACGAGTGGACCTCGACGACGACTTCGGTAGAGTCGAGAGCGGCGTCGGAGGCGGAGCCGTGAGCCTCGTCGCGTCCCGCGCCAGCGAAGTCGTGCCCTGCACGTGAGAAGCTGCGCCGTGCAGCACGTGCGAGGTCGATTCCCCGCGCAAGGCGATCGAGCCCGATTCTGCTCCATGGGTCGGCGACGTCGTGCCAGACGTCAATCAGCAGGCGGGCGCTCACGGCGAAAGCGCATCGACGGCGCGGCGACGCAGATCGGTCAGGGCGCCGCCAACGGATCCAGGATTGTCAGATTGTTCAAGGTTCAAGTCTGGTCAGAGCTCCCGTCTTGCGAAAGACTTCGCCCCTAAAACGACGACGATAATCATGAGCACAAGGCTCGTAGCGAAGGGAACGGCGATCGCCGCGGCCCCCACAGTCTTTCCTTCGGCAAACGACGAAGGCAGGGTCAGGAGGCCGGCAGGCGATCTCTCCGCGATGGGCTCGAATGCTGAACCGATCATTGTCAGGAGCAAGGAGCCCACTCCGATTCCGGCGGCTGCGAGGGTCGAGCCTGTCAGAGACGACATGGCGACTGTCACGGCGAGAAAGAAGCATGCGCAAGCGAACCAGGTTGCGGTCGCCGCCGCGAGAGGGGCGAGGGGGGCTTTTCTGTAAAAGCCGAATGTCGCCGCCCACACAACCGCCATTCCTGCGAGAGACGCGGATGCGAGCACGGCGATTCTGGCCACGAGGGCCGCAAGGGGCTGTGAAGCGCGCGAAACCGGACGCACGGCCAACAGTTGGGCGCGGCCGCTGGAGACTAGGGAGGATGTGGCCCCCGCTCCGGTGAAAATGACGACGAACATGACCGTTTGCGCCAGATTCTTGGTCCATTGATTGTAAGCTTCGTGCCAATTCGGCTCGGGCATGGCTTTGCGAACGGCTTCGCCCATAATCGATCCGACAATGTCCGGTGCGAATCTCGAAAGGACTACGGACATCGCGCCGAAGAGGCAAAGGACAGTCGGCAGGACGTAGCGGTGCCACGTTCTCCAAACCGCGTAGAGCTCATGTTTGCACAGAATCGAGAAGCCGGTCATTTTCCCTCCGTCAAAGCTGTGAATACGTCCTCGAGACTCGGTTCCAGCGGCGTAAGCGCAGAGAGGTCCCACCCTCCGCGGGCCATCAGCGCAGGAAGAGCGCGGGCGGCCGCCGAAGGGTCGGAAACGACCACGATGAAGTCGGCGCCCTCTCGGCGAACTCCGGCGCACCAAGGTTCTGCATTGAGGGCCTGGGCCAGCGGGTCGCCTCCCCCGGAGACGAGGAGCAGGGAATGGTCGCCCGCGCGTTCGCGCAGACGCGAAATTGTGGATGCGGCGACCGCCTTTCCTTCACGCAGGACGACGGCGTGGGTGCACACCCGCTGCACCTCTTCCAAATTGTGCGAGGACAAGATGACCGTCGCATACTCGGCCAGTCGGGCGATGAGCCGGAGGACGGCCCGCCTGCCCGCGGGATCCAGGGCCGACGTCGGCTCGTCGAGGACGATGAGGTCGGGATTGCCGACCAGCGCCTGCGCAAGGCCTAGACGCTGACGCATGCCGCGCGAGTAGCCTCCGATGCGCTGGCTCACCCCCGCCAACTCGGCCAGATCGAGCAAGGATGCGATCCGACCGCGCCGTTCGACCGCTGGAACCCCGGCCAAATCTGCGCTGGCCTCCAGGTATTCGCGGGCGCTCATCCACGCGGGATAGGCGGGGACGTCGGGAAGGTATCCGAGTCGTCGCCGCACAGCCAGGCTTCCCGCCGGATCGCCGAGAATGCGGACGTCGCCTGCATCCGCGCGAGCAAGGCCCAGAAGGATGCGGATTGTCGTCGTCTTCCCGGCCCCATTGGGACCCAAGAGCGCGCAAACCGAACCCGCCGGGATTTGAAAGCTCACATCGTCCAAAGCCAGTTTCTCGCCGAAAGCCCTTGTGACATTGCGGAACTCAACGGCGTTGCCTGCCGGCGCCCCGGTTTTCATGCTCGCCGGCATGAATTCCCGCATGGAAGGGCCGCCGCCCGCCGGAAAGGCTCCGGTTTCATCGACATTTTCGCGGTCTTTAGCGATTTCGTCGCCTCCGATCGGCCGCTTGTCGCCGTGTTCAGCCTGAGAGGCCCACGCTCGTTCGCGCTTTTGCCAGGCCGTGTTTTGGCGGCGGGCGATGAGAAAGGCGATCGGCCCGGCAGTCGAGACGAGGAGGCAAATGAGAAGCCAGGCGGTCTTTCCCGGCTGCGGCATCGACTCCGCATCCGTGCGGCACCAGACCGTCAAGGCCGTCGCCATAAGAAGGAAACTGAGAGCTATAAGTGCAATGATGAGTTTCTGCGCTCCCGGGGACAATTCGCTCCAGGAGAGGGTCGAGCTTCCGATTGCTGCGATTTTACCCATCCTGCTTCTCCTCAAACTGTCCGCGGACCCGTCCGTGAACCCGGGCAAGGCCCGCCCGCGTGGCGAAGAGCAGGGTTCCGCCTTCGACTGCGAGGACGAGGCCGATGCTCAACGGAAAATAGATCGGATGGACGCGCCCTTTCTTCTGGACGAACGGAGACCCGGCGGTAAGGAGAAAAGCCGTGTTCGCGGCCAAAGCCTGGGAGCTCTGCATGAGCAGGTCCGCGCGGCTCGGCGTGGGGGCGACCAAAGAAAAGAGGCTCACCAAAGAACTGAAGCCGGCTATTGCGAGGCCTCCCGCCTTCGACGACCAAGTTTTTTTCACCCTTCCGTTCAAGCCGATCCTCACGGGTATGCGCAAACGCCGCCGGTGGACGAGCATGCCGACGGCGGCGGTCGCCGCCGTCAGGGCAAACGGCCCCCACCGCAGAGCGCCGATGACGCGTTGCGGAATTGCCTCGAGCACCGCTGGATCGACGTCGTCCTCGCGAAGCAATCCCAGTTTGACGGCGATCGCTCCCAGATTGAGGTCTGTGGAGTTCAGTTGCAAGATCGAACAGGAGGGCCTTTGCTTGTCGGCGAAGAGCTTCGGATTGTCGGGGCTCCATATCGTCGCGCGCTGCGCGTCATCCGATCCGGCGAGAGCGTCGGAGATCTCCTGCGCGAGGGAGGCCGGCGAGCCGAAGGATTCGGGCCGAATTCCCTCCGATATCAATTCGTCGACCTCGGTGAGCACCGTCTCCCGGTGTTTGACGGGAATGTTCGCTTCGGCGAGTTTGCGCGCCAGCTCTTCGAGGAATTCGTCTTCGAGCGATGTGTCACTGCGAGTCATCAGCGTCTCCTAGTATCGAGTTCATGGCCGTGGCCAGAGTCCGCCACGCTGCGGTTTGCGCGACGAGGGCTTTCCGCCCTTTTGCCGTGATGCTGTAGTACTTGCGCGGAGGGCCGCCGCGCACGGAGGGCTCCCACGTGGCAGCGACCCGCCCCGCACGGGCCAGCCGCGTCAACATTGGGTAGACGGTTCCCGGATTTGCGGCCAACCCCTCGATCTCAGCAAGCGCCGAAATGATTTGAGCGCCGTACATGGGCGCGGGCGCGAGCATTGCCAGAGCTGCCAGTTCCAGGACGCCTTTGCGCAGCTGGGTCGCCTCATCGGCCATCGTTCTGTCCCTCCTTTGCGGGCAATGCCAGTATATAGGCATAACCCACTAGTTTGCAATGCAGAGTAGAAATCGGCCTCGCCGAGCCGCCCGCGCCCTCAGATTCGCGCTTGAATGCGGGCGGTCGCCGACAGCGGCGCGGGCACCGTGGGAATGAATGTGCCTTGCGGCATGAATGCGGGGCCTCCTCGGACGGCCGCCTCGAATGTGGACAGTCGCCCCCGTCCGGGCTCGCTCGGGTAGGCTAGAGCCCATGCCAGCACCGATCGCCAAGAAGATTCCGACGTCGCGGACGTTCCACGGAGATTCCTACGTCGATAACTACGAATGGCTGCGCGACAAGAAGAGCTACGACGTGCTCGCCCTCCTGGAAGCGGAGAACGAGTGGACGGCGGAACGCACCGCCCACCTTGAGCCGTTGCAGGAGGAAATCGTCCGCGAGATCGCTTCGCGGACGAAAGAGGACGACACCTCGATTCCTGTCAGGAGAGGCCGGTGGTGGTACGTCACGCGCACATGGGAGGGCAAGCAGTACCCCGCCACCTACAGAATCCCCGTGGACCCTGAGGATCCGGCTCGCCGTCCGGCCGTCGACGGGAGGGAGCTCCTTGTCTGGGACGGCAACAGCCTGGCCGAAGGGGAGGAGTTTTTCGGCGTGTCGAGTTTCGCCCCGTCGCCCGACGGGCGTTTGGGAGCTTTGGGCGTCGATTTCACCGGAGACGAGCACTTTCGGCTGCGCGTCTTCGACGTCGAGACGGGCGCGGTGGTCGACGACGCCGTCGACGGCCTCGGGTACGGCCTGGCGTGGACGGCCGACTCAAAGGCGATCGTCTACTCGCGCGTCGACGACTCGTGGCGCCAATGGCAGATCTGGGTCCACAGAGTCGGCTCCCCGACGTGGGAGGACCGGCTGCTCTTCCAGGAAAACGACGGGCGTTTCAACGTCGGCCACTGGGCTTCCCGCGACGGGCGCTGGATCGTCGTCCACTCGTCGTCGGCTTTGACCGCCGAGGCGCTTCTCTACGACGTCGCCGACATCGACGCTCCGCCGATCGTCGTGTGCCCGCGGCGCCAGGGGCTCGACTACTTCGTGGAGCCCGCCGAAGACCTGCTCCTGATCGTCCACAATGCCAATGTCGCCGACTTCGAGGTCGCGTACGCTCCGATCGGTCAGTCGGGGCCGGAAGAATGGACTCCCCTTCTCACGCCCGGGGCCGGCGAACGGATTCTCGGAGTCGATGCTTTTCGCGACTTCGCAGTGATTTCCATGCGTTCAGGGGGCCAGCCCCAGCTGCGGTCCATGCTGCGAACGGGGGCGCATGAATCGTCTGGCGCAGCAGGCCGGCCGCCCGAGTCGGCCGATGGGTCGCCGGATGCGCCTGACGGCGGGGAGGAGCCCGAATCGGCCCGGACGGCGGAGGCAGGAGCTCAGTCGCCCGCAGAGGAACGGAGAGAAGCGGAATCCTCGCCGTGGTCGGCCCCGGTCGTCGTCCCGTCGGAGGACCTCTCCTCCATCGAGGTGGACGAGAATTACGTGTGGGAGGCGAGCGACGTCGTGTATTCCCTCCAATCCGTCCTGACGCCGCCGACCCAGTTTTCTTACTCCCCGGCGACGGGCGAGACGAAGCTTCTCAAAGAGCTCGAGGTTCCGAACTACGACCGTTCGGCCTACGCCCAGGAAGGGGTGTGGGTCGAGGCCGACGACGGCGCGCTCGTGCCGATGACGGTCGTCCACCGAGTCGACGTCGCCCCGGACGGCAAGAATCCCGGATACATCTACGGCTACGGGTCGTACGAGGTCTCACTGGACCCGGTGTTCAGAGCCTCGTACATCTCAATTTTGCAGCGCGGAGCCGTGGTCGCCTTCGCCCACCCGCGCGGTGGCGGCGAGATGGGGCGGGCGTGGTATGAGAACGGGCGCCTGCTCAAGAAGCGCAACACTTTCACAGATTTCATCGCCTGCGCCCGCTGGCTTCGCACGTCCGGCTGGGTGGCCGAGGGCCGCCTGGCCGCAGAAGGGCGGTCCGCCGGCGGGCTGCTCATGGGGGCCGTCGCCAACCTGGCGCCAAGCGAGTTCAGGGCTATCCACGCCGGAGTGCCTTTCGTCGACACCCTCACCACCATCCTCAAGCCAGAGCTGCCGCTGACGGTGGGGGAGTGGGAAGAGTGGGGCAACCCGATCGAATCGCAAGAAGTCTACAGATATATGCAGACGTATTCGCCCACCGAGAACGTCGGCAGGCGCGAGTATCCGGCCATTCTTGCCACCACCTCGCTCAACGACGTCCGCGTCTTTTACGTCGAGCCGACGAAGTGGGTCCAAATTCTGCGCGAGCGGGCCACGAACGACCCGATGGCGCGCCCGATTCTCGAGAAGATCGAGATGGTTGCCGGCCACGGAGGCAAATCCGGGCGTTATGACGCTTGGCGTGAGCGCGCCTTCGAAATCGCCTGGATGCTCGATCAGATCGACGCAGGGTGAGCTTGCGGCGGTCTCGCATCGAGGCAGGACGACGCAGGAGGCAAATCTTCGCAGTTGCCCGAGCGCCGTTTCGCCGCCGCCCTAGCGGTGGGCGGTCAGCTTCCGATTGGCGCGTGCGCCGCCCGGGCGCGGATCGCCGTCAGACTGCCGCGATCGGTCTGCCCGTTGCGCGCTCGGCCGCCGTCGACTGAGGCGCGTCGCGTCGGGCGCCGCTCGCCTGCAATCACTCCCTGGCCGTCATGATCGCTGCCCGCCACGTGTTGAAACGCTGGCGAATCGCAGCGGAGGACGGCCGACCGGGGACCTGGCCCTTGCCGCCGTCGGAAGACCACACGCCGTAGGCGGCGACGGACGGGCTCAACCCGTTGGTTTCAGCCCACAGCAGGAAGTCGCGCAGCGCCTGCAGGTACTCCTGCTCGGTGAATTTGACGGTTCCGCGCTGGCGGCCCGACTTGACTTGGATGCCGAGGCCGGCCAGTGCGTCGTTCCAATAGCCGTTCGACCGCTTTGAAACCGTCTGCGACGTCGGAGGCCACGCGATCTGCCCGCGGTCCGACGTCAGGCCGAGGGTCGTGACGTAGTTGCTGCGTTCGGCGTCGTACTTCTTCGCCGTCAAGGTGATGCTCGGGTCAGTGCGCACCGCCGTGAGCGCGGCGGAGACGTGCCCCAACGCCTCGGCGACGGCGGCGGCGTTGCCTGAGAGCTGGGAGCGCACGGCGGTCGCGATGTCGTCGGGGATGTTCGAAATGTCCTCGGCCGGTTCGAGCTTGAGCGTCCTGGCGAGGATGAGCAGCAGGGCGCCGTCGATTGCCGCCTTGCTGAACAGCGGCGAACGGCCCTTTGTGTGCTGGTTGAAGTAGCCGGAGAGCATGGCCGCTGTGGCCACGGCGCTGACCGCGGCGGCCTCCTCGATCGCCACGTGATAATCCTGATCGGCCGCGGGCCCGCACAGGTCTGAGACGCAGCGAAGGGACACGAACGGAATTCCCCACGTCGTGCAGATCTGCGCCGCCGCCGTCGACTCCATGTCGGTTGAGATGGCGTTGGGGAATGCCGCGCGCACGGCTTCCACCTTGTCGGACGTGACGAAAGAGTCGCTCGTGAGCACCTGACCTGAACGAGAAGCCGAGCCGGAGTGGAAGAGCAGCTCTTCGTCGCCGGCGAACATGTCCGGCTGGCCGGGAATCTGCCCCAGTTTGTAGCCGAAGGCTGTCGCATCTGCCGAGCCGTAGGCGTAGGTCGATCCGACGACGAGGTCAAGCACGTTGACGTCGGTCGCCAACCCGCCGGCGGAGCCGATGGACACGACGCATCTGGGGCTGTACTCCGAGAGTATCCAACCCAAGGCACTCGCGGTCGCGACCGTCCCCACGCCCGTGCGCATGACGACAATTCGCCCGCTGGACGTCTGCGCATACCATGCTTGCCCCGTCGGAATGGGGATCTGAGTGATTCTAGACGCGGCGCCGAGCAGAGAGCGGCCTATGCCCGGGCGTTTTTCAGCGAGCTCGCGTGCACGAGAGGGCGCCTTGGTGAGGATGTCGAGGAAGGGCTGTACCTCGACATCCTGTGCAGCCAGCACAATGGCGTTTACGGTGGTCACGCCTCAATATCCTTCCATACCTCGCGCTGCTTCAACATAGAGCGGACGGCATGTTGCGCCGCCTCAAGTGAGTGATGTACGCCCCATCCGCATTGAACCTCGTTCGCGGCTGGGACTTCCGTTGCTCGCAGTATATCTTGAAAAGTGGCGGAAATGAGTGAAATTGCCCCGTCGATGTCAGGCTCGGAAGCGAGAATGAGATAGAAGCCAGTTTGGCATCCCATCGGAGAGAAGTCCACCACAACGTCACTGTGATTACGCGCATACTCCGCAAAGGAGTGTTCAATCGAGTGCACTGCAGACATCTCTAGATGCTCTACGTTGGGTTGGCAAAAGCGCACGTCGTATTTGGTAAGCACATCGCCATGCGGCAGTCGTTTGACGTCAGCGACTCTGACAAACGGAGCGTGAACTGCGCGATGGTCTAAATTGAAGGACTCTACGTTCATTCGTTCTCGTTGATCGGGCATCGGATTCTCCTCTGGTCAGGCAAGCGTTGAAAATGCCGACGCTTCTTGCGGCCAGCGTCTACCATTATGTTACATACGACATCGTATATGGTGGAAGGCATTGAAAAAACTGGTCGGTGTTTCTCATTTTGTGAGACGGTGCGTTGGCGTGAAAGTTCAATCGTTGAGGGATGCGTCGGATTCTTTCGGGTGTGGCCGACTCTTGCCGGGTGCGGTCGTCAACTTTAAAACAATCGTACCCCGGATTTTCTCAGGGTCGCCTCATGGTTGGCTCAGAAAGGCTGGGCAGGATGGAAGCACAGGCGGACGCCCCGGGATTTCGTGGACCCGGACCCGCCGCCGGGGCGAAGGACATGCGCCTCGTACAAGAGAATAGCTTCGGTTTTCTCGGCATGGCGAGAATCCCTTCAGGCCGAAGCAATGGCGGGCGGCGATGCGTGGATCGCCGCCCGCTTGCTCTGCGCGAAGGCAG